>Ga0116227_10011513_pt1 | contig 14829 bp, 8 predicted proteins | sample S1TSphgellanicum_FD_89693 | JGI IMG/M metagenome (GOLD analysis project Ga0116227, IMG submission 89693) | Host-associated microbial communities from peat moss isolated from Minnesota, USA - S1T2_Fb - Sphagnum magellanicum MG | ecosystem: Host-associated > Plants > Peat moss > Unclassified... | reverse complement strand
TTTATTTTTTTATTTTGTTTTGTTTAACGATGAAAAAAATTTTATAAAAAAAAAAATTTTAAAAATTAATTAACCAAATAAAAAAAATACCCTTTGGGGTTTTTTTTTTTTTTTTTTAATTTGAAAAAATCAAACGTCCACCTAAGAACCGCGAGGCCTTTGGTCGGTTCTTTCATGAAACCTAGTGGTTATTTGAAGTTTTTGAAATACCTAGAACCAACAATAATTCATTGAATCTAAAATTGTTCATGCCACAAGCTAAAAATGCTTAGATCATAATTGAAAATGCTTGGACCACAAGCCAAAATGCTCAAAACCATAAACCAAAGTGCTTCAAAATATTGTAACCTTAAGCCAAAATGCTAAGGCACAAAACATTGATATTGTCTTTGGATAGAAATTTTTGGCCTAAATTGGAACATCAAGCTAGAAAAAACTAATTATTACACAATCCTAAAATTGTATTTATATTTCAAATATTTATGTGTTTAAACCTATGATCATTGGGTATTTATTACACCCAAGGACATTTTTTTTACGATGATCAATACATTGGTATTGTTGTGCAAAATATGTATGGTGTAATTTTCTTATGATCCATGGAATATTCTTTTTCAAATCTTCAGACGTTTGTCTAATACCACAATAAATGTTTTTTAAAAAAAATTATGTCATTTATGTTGTTCCATGGTCAATTGTTTTAGAGGAGTGGTCTCTTTTCTAGCCTTAAATACTTTGATTCATCGTCTAAACCTTATGCCAAAATGCTTAGACTACAAGTAATAATGTGTGAGGCCACAAGCCAATATGCTTAGACCACATGCTAAAATGTTTAAAGCACAAGTCAAAAATGCTTAAACCATAAGCCAAAATGCTTGAAGCATGAGCCAAAATCTTTAAACCACAAGTCAAAAATGTTTACACCATAAACCAAATTCTTTAAAAATATTATAACCTTAGTTCACAAAACCAAAACACTTAGACCACATGCCAAAATGCATAAATTACAAGTCAAAAATGTTTAAACTATAAGCCAAAATGCTTAAGAATATTATAACCTTAATGTACAAAATCAAAATGCTTAGACCACATGCCAAAATGCATAAACTACAAGGCAAAAATGTTTAAACCATAAGCCAAAGTGCTTAAACCACACATCAAAATTCTCATACCACAAGCCAAAATGCATTGGATTGTAAAAGTCTAGAATACCAAAAAAAACTATACATGACATGACTTTAAAACTATACCAAAGTGGCTCATTCCCTAAACCAAGATATGAAAAAAGACTTTTACCTTAAACCAATGCCAAAAATGATTCTAACCAGGCCAAAAAACTCTTATCACAAGTCAAAATGTTCAATGTCAAAATCATTTTTGGCAGCTTGGCTTAGGGTTTAATCCATGTGCTTTATTTCTAAAGCTATCTTGGTCATTTCACTCTTAACATTAATCCTAGATGTAGATTTCTTGTCTACCCTTACAAGTAAGTTAGATCTTGCAACCTTAGAGTTGTCATGTTTGCCATGTTTACCCATAGAATCACTAGTTATGGCAAAATTTTCAACATCAAATAGAGGGTTTCACATTTCTTAATTGAGTTTCAAGGTACTTCACATGCGAACAAGTAGTAGAAGCTATAGATTTTGTTATTAAAGATTGGTAAGATGAATTTGAAATTCAAGCATTAGCACCATGCCATTGCCACCTATGTTGTTATAATAGTAAGTACAATAGGTGACATTCTATTGTAAGGTAATTATATTGTCTTATGGATTTATTTTTTAATACATTAGGTTGCACATCCCAAACTTTGCAAGGTTTGTCCTTTCTTATCCTCCATGTTCCATTTTATTATAAAAACATCTCCTAGCATAATGTTGCCGAGTCATTGCTTTTGATTTTCTATCTCGTGTTGAATCCTAATGATGGCTAATCAATTAGCCTCTATTTATAACAAATGTGTTAGGGTTTTGGTGCTTGGTATTCGAAATAAGAATTTTGGGTTTTTGTTCATTGGCTTGGCTTTGAAATTAAGGTTCACAAGGTTCATCATGTCTTAGTTTTTGTCATTTCACTTATTTTTACTTTTGCTAAAATATTTCCAACTTGCTACTTTTCCTTTTTTATGCCCTATTTGTTAGTGATGGCAAATCATTCAAATTTTCTTTAAAAAAACAAATATGTTGGTCTTTTTGGTGCTTGGTATTTGATATTAAGAACTTTGGGTTGTTGTTCATAGGTAGGTGGGTCTTGAGTGCAACAATTATGAATTAAGGTTCAAAAGTTGAATAATTGCATTTAATAGTCACATAAAATCCATGAAGTACAAAGATGGTGCAACTAGCAAACACAATAAATTCACAGTGATTTGCCATCAATTACATTATGTTAAAAGTTATTTTGTGACTTTTCAAACATGCAATAGATTCACAATTAGTTTGTTTTTCTCCTTGTGCTATAATTTGGTCTTGTGTTACATTAACAAATTTGTTAATTAAATTGGAATGTACTTAGGAGACTCATTTGGAAGATGTGCACCTTTTATGTTCATCACTTTTTGATATGTGGCTTTTATGTTCCTATGAAGTTTACAAACTTGACACTTTATGAAAAGTGCACACTCCTAGGTAACATTAGTTTTGTGAGGCTAACACAATGTGCAAGTCCTTATAGATTCTCTTATAACATTTCAAGGTTTTAAGAATTTATGTTGTTGATTATGAAAAGTTGATACACTTCATGACATTTTTTGAAAGTGTAAATCATAATATTTAAAATTGTAAATTTGGCAACAACATGGCAATGTGATTATCTATTTTCTATTTTTTTATTGTGGAAAATGTATGACATGTTCATGTAAACCATGGAACATGAAGGCATGGACCTTGTGGGCTATGTGCACACAATGTTAAAGGAGTAGGTTTCCTTGAAACACATAGGTGCATCACTTGGAATAACACATCCACAACAATCAAAATGGTAGATGACAAAGGCATTGGGACAAAACATTTGTGTTCACTTCCATCTTGGAGAAGAAAATGAATCAAGTAGAAGAACCTTCATTTGCAACAAGAATATGAAAATAAGAACATTATAACAATATGCATGCAGTTAGTTCATGGGCCCTCATGACACTATACTACAATATTGAATGACTTTTAAAAGTTGACCATTCACAATTAATGCACACCTACTTCTACCTAACATTTGACATTTCATATAGTCTTATGAATTCATTAGCAAGGAAAAAATATCATAGGGTGTCATTTTGGGTGCCATGTTCCTTTAGGAAAGGAAAACAAAATGAAAAAAATAAAATTATGCCCAATTTTAAAAACCTCATTTTATTCATTTGACATGTTTTTGTCAATAAAATATTCAATAATAAAATTTTCATGGCTTAATAACATTGATTTTAAAAAACCAAAGTGCTTAAAAAATAATAATAATTGTCAAAAAAATTGGTGGATTATTTTTTAGTATACCATTTTCATTTTTCACTTGAAATTTCATAGAAAAAATCACACATAACCTCACTAAATTGACATATATTAAACTTTTTCATTTTACATACTTTGTGACGAGTATTATTTTGGTCAAAATATACTCATCACATAACAAAGCTTCCTCTTTTGTTGAATTTCTTTGAATAATTGATTAAGTCAAGTTCCAAACTTTTCAAATCTACCCAAAGTTCAAAATATTGTTATCAAGTTTGGTGTACACATCTTGTCAATCTTTTGAAATGCAAATAAATTGCATTATGTGACAATAATTTTGGGGGACTTTAATGTGTTTCTCAACACCCAAAACTTTGTCCAACTCCACAAACATGTTAACACTCAACACTTCATCTAATGCAAAAAAACTCATCAAATATGCAAGAACTCAACAACCGTAGTGTTGACATCACTCTTGTCCATGCATATCATTGATTGTATTACATTCAAACAAAACATCTTTTTTTGACCCTATCATTCAACTTACAACTAAGGCTAAAACATGAAAGAGGAAGCAAGTTAGAGAGTGTTTGGGACTCAAGCACACTTTTACAAGTGTGGAAAAATGAGTCTCAACATTCTTAAATGAGTTTCCAACTTGGGAGTTGAAATCCTATAGTGTTTCAAATATTTGGAACAAGGTTTGGGGACCAAAGCATTGAAATTAGGCATTTGGTAGACCACTACAAAGCTCCTAAGAAAATTATATTTAAAGTGATGTCACATTTCCCATTTGGATATTTAAAACACATTATGACCAAAAAAATGGCCAATAGTCAAATTGATAGTTTGACTCTTGGGTATTAAAATGTTTGATACAAGGGTAAAATGCGATATGTTGTTGGAAACGTCTTTTCAAGGGTTACAACCTTTCCCTTGAAAATCCCTACATCAAAATCCATATGTGGAAGTTAAAATCCCACAACATTCCATTTAATTGGCAATTTCAAAACTCACACTTCAAAATTCTAAAATTGTTTGCCACTTTCATGTAGCCTTGCCACCATCCACAATGTGTATCGTAGGAAGGAAAGTAATGACTCTTCCTTTGGGTTATGATGAATCATATGAATGTGTGTTTCTAGTCATTTAATTTGTGCACCGTTTTAATTTCACTTTGTAGTGACCATGTAGACTTTGCCTTGAATTCACGTTCATGAATTCATCTTAATTCTATCATAGAGTTTTCATTCCTCCATTTTCTTTTAAGAACTAATAAGTTTGCATTGGGTTTGCATTTCACTACAAAATCAAAAATCAATAGGTTGTGTACTTTTGATATCACTTGATAAACCTAGGGGTGCATCATTAAATAAATGTCAATGTAGGTCAAGGAACCTAGGCTTAAACTTCATTAGTACATGTTAAATTAGGCAATTATCTTAGACCTATTTAGTAGGTTATTTAAGTTAAGTAGGCAATTATTATTCCTTACCTACATATTATTTTCCTACATAATATTAGGTAGATTGGTAGGTGAATCTAGGTTAAGTCAAAATATTTTTTTTACTAAATAAGTATTGTAAGTTACTTTCCTAACATACCTAGGTACATAATAGATAGGTGGGTGTAATAGGGAAGTATGCCAATTTACACCTACCTATTTACAACCTACCTCCAATTTACCTACCTACCTATAAGTTAATATTTTTCTTAAAAACCTACCTTGTAATGTACAACAAAATGTGAAAGAAACATGTGAAATAAATGCATTGAGAAACATTGGTTAAGTACTTGGATGTTGTTTGCAATTTGCTTTGTAAGTTGTGATTTTTATCTATATTTTGATGAATTTTATTTGTAACTACTTTAAACATGTGGTTGTTAAATACAATCATAACAAAATCAAAAAAAAAGTTTTATGAAACATTGTGTTAAATAATATTTTTAAATTCAATCTATCAAAGCTTACTTAGTGGCTACTTCCATTTATGATGCAAATAACACGAGTGATTTAATTTACCATGCTTAGACCCAACAAGCTAACACCTCCTTTTGATCCCTCCCACAAACACAACCAATCCCTTGTGCATTTCACAACCTTGCCTTTTTTTGTACCTTCATTCTTGTTTGATGTTGCAAAACGTTACTCCTAAAACTTCTTCAACACATATTGGTACATACTAACTTCTAGTTATATGCAAAATATTTTAAAAACATGTATGAAAAATGATGGATAAACTATTAGTTTTCATATCTACAAACGATATTTCCATACAATTTTCACATGTTCACTACCTACAAATACTGAATAATTCTTGTTATGTAAACCTTAATTGTTTTTAGTTTCTTACATTCAACATGTACATGTTCTATTATACAATTCAATGCTCTTTAGAACCTCCAAAACTTGCCCACAAAAATGATACACAACCAAATAAAGGAGGAGAGGAAATATTGCTCCATTTCCTTCCAAAACCCCATTTGGAACAACAAAAATTCAAAACCTACCTCATGTTTCAATATGAATTAGTTGTCAAAAATTTTACATGTTTAGTCCTTATGCTACCTACATGTTCCACTAGCATTACCCCCCTTCTACTTTGGATTCCATCCTTGAAATCCTTGCTATGTGAAAGAGAAATAATTATTACAAAGCCTAAACATCTATTCTTGCTAATAAACTTGTGTAACATCTTGTAATAGATCAATTTCAACCTCTTGTCATTCTAGGTACTGGGTGGGAATCAAGAATATGTATTTTCATCTCAAATGGAACATCAACCAATGGTGTTTGAGAAGGGAACAATATAAGTTTTGCCATTTGTTCATGTTCCAACTCTTATGTAGATTGTTCCAAGTCATGTAACGGAATAATGAACTCTATGGATTGAGATGACATCTTTTGACCCTCCAAATCCTCCTCTTATAAAATTGGATTAATGCTAGGAAAAACACCACCACCTTTGAATTTTGTTGGTGTGTGTATAGTAATAGGTACTAGCACCTCCTGCTTAGTTTTGTCACCCAATGGTGAATCTAGTTGAATACCACTAGGACTTACTTGATTGTAAAGGTTACTTGGTGGTGATTCCAGAATCAATATTGGTGGAATGTATTGGAAGTTGGAAAAGGTGATCATGTATGCTTGAATTTGATGTTAGTAAAGTTGTTCATCAACCCATATCTCTTATAGCACATGTTGCAAATCTACTTCAAACATATCACGTACCTCCTCCCACCATTTTGCTAACTCACCTACCTATAGACCCAATGTTTCATGACACATGTTAAAAAAAACATTCTTTACCTTGAAGTCTTCATATTCTTGCAACTTGTAGCATGCAAAATATGGTTCTTGAGTCTTTAACTTGATGACAATACATGTCAACATGTTGATCTCCTTTTGTAACTCTTATACTTCCTATTTAAACTCAAATTCAAACAATTCTTTTGTAATTTTAAAAGACACACACTTGTTGGTTAGTTAAGCTTCTGCAATTTGCAATTTCTCAACATGTGCCTATTAGCTGCATATGTTCTAATCTACCACCTTGCTACTACATTGCCAGTCGCCCTTCCTATTGAATAGCCAAATCATCCTTTTATTGCTTCATGTACCATGCACTCATAACAAGTCACAAATTGTTGCAAGTGTTTGCTTTTACACATGGGTTGGTTGAGTGCCTATTGTCGTGACATAGTGATAATTGGTTGAGTAGGGAGTAACTACCAATGAGTAATTGTAGGTTGCAACTTAGTGGTTTATAAGGGGAGGACGTCCAAACCCTATGGGGATGTTGGTGCTTCTTGCTAGTTTGTGACAATGGGTTAGGATACACAAATGGGGTGTTCTTCCTTTGGACTACGAAGGTTATAAATCCTCAAAGGAAGGAGATTCACCCTCCTATCCCTTTGTTTGTTTTCTTGTTCACCTCCTCTTCAATAGTTTTTAGGGCTAGAGCTTGGGGTTGTGACCAAGACGATGTTGTTATGCATGAATTGTGTTATTGCATACTACTTGCATTGCCTTGTTCTCTTGAACTACTTGGATTTGAAAGATAGTGAAAGATTACATTAAATCCTCTTGAAATACTATTGTTGTTATGTATTTGGTGTTTCTTGTGTTGTTGTTTTCCAAAATTTTCCATTAGGGATGCATGATTATAATTTTTTTGATACATGTAATGGTAATGGAATAGGTGAATTTTCTATTTTAAACTACTTTTTAAAAAAAAATTCTATCTTGAGGATTTTGTTGTTGGTGTAGATGGTTGGGGGTTTACTTACTTATTTAGTTTTTTATTGACCTCTTTGAAGATATTTTCAATGGTCACTTCAATGTTGTCTTGCCTTTGTGTCATATTCTAGATTGAGGCCTAAGGTTGGAGAGTGTTTATCCTCTTGGAAAGGTGGATGTTTTGTAATGGCTAGTTTTTGAAGTAAAAGAAATGGGAGGTGTAAAGTTTTACCTTGTGCTGCCAAATTAAAGATGGAAGCAAAAACACATCCTTTAGTTTTTGTTGCATTTAAAAATCTTTTTATGGATTTTTTGTGTGTTGATGGAGCTCCCTCCACATCTACATGCCCACTTTAACCACTAACTACCAACTTTTTGAAGAGGATATATGCTTTACATTGAACCTCTTTTTTCTCAAATTAGGTTCACATATCTAACATTAGGTATCCATGTTTGTTATGAATATCTCTCATGGAGTTTGCATGCAAATTGTAAGTGTTGGTTTTAGATTACTTTTGTGGGTTGAATTTGTAAAAGCTAATGAGTTATGACGTTCTAATTGATTTTTGATAATTTGGTCCTAAATGCTAAAAATTTGAGATAAATTTCTTAATTCTTTTCCTAAGTGAACTAGACCTCTTTAACTCTATTCCATTTACAAAAAAAATCTTCACAATCTTTTAAGTATTTTTATTAACAATGTCTTGGGAAGGCCCTTTAGAGTTAATATGTAATCTCATTTTTAATGGATTCATGTTGAACTATGAGGCCAAATTTTGAATTTCTTCAACAACTCAATTAAAATAATATCAAAGTACCACATTGTGAAGGTATATTAAAGGATGACACCAAATTATATAACATGTAAATTGGGTACATGTCATGTGCTAGGGGATTAATGCTCAACATTATCAAAACTAACAAAGTCACCCAATGAAATAAGAAAAACATTTACATGCAAAGCACACAAATTTAAGTTCAAAACATAAAACAAAATATATATCAAATATTGGCATTATTTACACCTTCTATTCCTTTTGTGTGCTTTGGAATTTCAAAACAAAAAACATGAAAATTTATGAATTTGCATTGGGGATAAAAGTAGTGTTCGGTGAATATCACTAACCCATTCAATTTTCAAGCCATTTTTGAAATTGAAAACCAAAGAATCTTAATTTGGGTTCAAACTAACACTTTGAAAATTACTTAAAAACCCAAACCTTAAAGTTTACACATGTCAATGGTTTAATTTAACTTTAAAACCATTAGGATGAATAAACATTAATCAATTTAAATTTTTATTTTTTCACATGGGTAATTGTGACTTCATGTTTAAATCTTATGTTTACATTAAAGGGATCAACTCCATGGGTTCGAACCTCATGTAGATGAGAACCAACTTATTTGGAAATCGATAGTTTCATATTTTATGATAATATAAAAATTGACCAAGGTATCATAATTTGAAATAATTAAAAAAATAGATTGGTTTTATTATTTATTTATTTATTTATTTATTTTACTTTAAGAAAAATAAAAATTGTTAGTTATTTCAAAAAGGTGAAAATTGCCCAACATTGGATGAAACCCCCAAACAAAAATATTAGAAGGTTGATCACAATGAACTAGGTTATTAACAACAAATAATTTACCTTATAGAAAACTAATTTTTTGTAATAAATATTTAATATCGTGTAAAATTATATATCTTATATACCAATTGGAACAAATACAATATTTTGTCATTTGAATATTTGTGTTCAAGCCATAATGTTCATGTAAGCTTTAGACCCAATACATAAATTGTAAATATGGGTGAAATGACTTTCTTTTCATAACAATGTTGATTAATTGAATTAATTTTGGGTGAAAATTTTACTAATAATCAATGTTAGGTTTTGACAAAGTGGCCATTGATTTTTTGCCGGTAATATTTTGCCCATTATTTTTTTGATGGGTGAAAGTAGGATAAAATATACAAAAATGTGAGTGCCTGCAATTGTACCATGTAGTGTGCATATAAGAACATCACTTAACATCAAAATGGGTGGAAATATAATAACAAAGGTGAAATTGTATTATATCTATTTGCAAAAAGTGATTTAAAAAAATCAAAAAGTAGATTTTTAAAAAGATGAAAAATGTAGGTTTGTGGATATTTTAACAAGAGGTTTTGAGAATTTTAGAATAAAATAACATGTGGTTCCAAGGTTTAAAAGAAAATTCAAATAACCAACAATTCAAGGTAGGTTTTGTTTGTATAAAGCTTTTGACTTTTTGAAAATCATAATTATGGGTTGAAACTGGTTCTTTGATTTTAAAAAAAAACATTGGTTAAGGCCTTAAAGTTTGTTTGCTTGACTCTTGCATGTTTGGATATTTATTTTAAAAAAGAGAGAGATACCTTATAATGGTATCAATGCATTCAAATTATCCAATATATATGCCAAAATGTTCAAAGCACTTTGCATTTCATTTTGCCTAGAGAATCCCCTTTCACATGTTGTCATACCTAGAGATATTATGAGAAAAATATTGCAATTAAATTGGCTTAGCGAATTTTTAATAATTCTTTTTTTTCCTTCACCATACCACTCTTTCTACTACAAAAAGTTGTTTAAATAATGGTCCCAATGAAGAAGGCTCAAAGTTCAAATTCCATGTGTATAATGGAAGAATTTCCATTGAACTTATACTTATTATGTAGGAAAAAATATGAATTTCATGAAACAAATCATAGGAATTTTATTTTTTCATATGTCTCTGACAAGTTGTCATTTGTTGACACAAATTTGATGCATATGAAGCAAAAACGAGTGCAAACATTTGTGTGGTTCTACTGAGGATCATTATAGGTATATATTTGGTTATTAGATTGATGGAAAAAATAGTATAAAGATAATTATCAATAATTAATAGTGGTATATTAGGCTAGTGGTGTTACCTAGTTAAAAATTTCAGACTTATTTGCTTATATGTTAGATAATGCAATAATATATATATTCTCATAAAGACAATGTTGAACGTCCATTGAGGTGTCAAAACATTATGTTAAATACTTGCATTCAAAGGCATGTTCTATGACATCCCAAAAGCGTAATGTGATTTGATGTCTTATTATATATTTATAAAGAATTTTTAAAGGTGAAACATGTAGTCATCTATTGTTTAAGAAGTCTAAGAAAGGTTTAGACCTTCGAAGGTTGCTTTTAAAATATGTTCCTCCTACACAAAAATGGATTGGGCAAACTAAAATGCTTAACAACACATTCATCATACACACAATACAAGAGTTGAAACTTACATATTTTGGGTTAGGATCACTTGTGCACTTAAAGCTTGGTCTTTAAGATGGCTACACCCAATGGGGAGCTCACCACATGAACCTAAAGACCATTATTTATGGAGAACTTTCACCAAATACACGAAAACTTTCCCTTATGAATGTTTCACAATCAAGACAACAAATTGATGTATCATAAGTTCCCTACACATATTAATCCTATTCCAATGCTTTTTTGATAGACTAACAACATGGAAGTATGGAAATGGAGAACAAGCCCAAGGCTCCACCCACTACGTTTTAAAGACTTAAAAGGAGAATGAATGAATCATCCACCCCTTTCATTTAAATCTAATAGATATTATAATTTATTAATTTTGAGAGCCAATATTATTATGCCATCTATTATGCCATCTATTAGTCTTTTATACAAATTATCTAATTTTGAATTGTTGGACTTTTTAAAATTAAATTTATTCTATGTAAATTTTGTTTTTGATAAAATATGAAAAAGTCCTTATATATTCCAATGGTTGTGCGGGGTGGGGGAGGGGAGAGAATGAGGGGTATTGTGACCATGATTGCACCCAATGGTAACTTTGGAGTTGTATAGGGTAGACAAGTTGAAGGTCCACTAGTAGTTTCATCCTACCATAATAGATTTCTAGTTGAAATTTGTCTTGAAATGAAATGGAAATGTGTCTTTTTGGAGTTGCATTTTTTCAATATCATATTTATGAATGATGGAAATGATGAGCATATTTTCAATATCTTATACATCAATTTACATCTCATTTTTGTTTAATTAAATTTGGATTCAATTCAAGTTGCATGTAATATATCATTCAATATTTTCATTCAAATGAAACTTAAATCAACTCACTTATGTTCATCATTTCATTGTCATTGTTAGTGTGTAACAACACAGAGCCCAAGTCATTTGTACACATTATTATACCCTTAGCTACAAGCAATATTAGTTTCCAATTTCTACTTTTAGAGTATCCACTTTTGGTGTTTCAACTCCACTTTTAATCTTGTTACTTTCACTTGTAATGTGAATCAATAGTTGGGAAACACCCCCTATGCTTTGGAACAAGCCCTCATAGAAGTTGTTGCCACCTAATGCAATATTCAATACCAAGCTCAATATGTTCCTAAGTGGAACCATCCCTACTAGGTCTTGTACTTTAATGTGAGACTTGGACCAAAATCCAAAGTGGCTACATAATTCAATCCCATGATAAGCAATTTCAAAATTAACACACCCATCCCACCAATCTAGTCAAAAAATGGCAACTTGGTGTTAAGTTATATACAATTTGCTAGTGTGTGTATATATATATATATATATATATATATGCTAACATCTTGAGTAATTTCCATAAACCCCCTTTTCTACAAAAGAAAAAGAAACAAGACCCAAAAGAACTAGGATGATTATTATTTTCTATTAGACCCACTCAAGGATGGGTGACTATCCACCATTTTTTATCATGGTTGTTGTGGAGGGACCAAGTGGGTTGGTAGGAGGGAAAGCTACTAGGTCTATACATGCCATGTACATAAAGGAAAAATGGTAGGTTTGGTAGGGATGAAGAATTTAGACACTATACAATTTTTACTATATCTATAGATGGTCCCTTTGTGAACTTTATAAAAATAAATAAATAAATCCAATTTTGGTATGCAACTGTATTATTATACTTGAGAGCCTTGTCCAATTAACCACAATGAAAAAGAAAAGAAATTTAAAAAGGAAGTAAAGAGAGAGAGAGAGAGAGAGAGAGAGAGAGAGAGAGAAGGGAAAGAAGAGGGGAGTTCTAAGGGGGTTTCATCATATTTCATAAGTTGTGTCTTTTCACACAATTGTTGCCTTTGCTAATCCCCAAAATCTCAAGTGGGTGATGAAGGAATTCATAGCACAACATACATACAAATTTCATATTCAAAAGTTCTCTAATATTATTGTCACCCAACTCACTCTCTCTCTCTCTCTCTCTCTCTCTCTCTCTCTCTCCTCCTCCTCCTCCTCCTCCTCCTCCTGCACACATAATTTAATCTCAAATTCTTTAGATTTGATCATAGAGGAAAGCAAAGAAAAGCAAAGAAAAGACAAGACGAGACAAGAAAAGTTTAGATTCATTCATTTGAATTTAATGTTGTGTTGAACAAATATATATGATTATATGGATGTGGGTTACCCTAATTCAAAAGTGCACAGAAATTAGAATATAAATTGCCTTGCCTTGCCATGCCATGCCATGATGCAAGTTTAGGGTATAATTTAATTGAAGTTTTCTCTTCAATTCAGCGAAAGAATGAGGGAATGAATCATGGGTTTTTGTTTCTTTCAAATTCGGAACCAAAGAAATAAAGAAAGGAACAAACCCATGCATGATTCTTGTTCTTGTTTTTTTCTTTCATGTGCATGCATGCATGCAAGCAAGTAGGAAAGAATTATTTGCAGCAACGTCAGAGATCAGGCCATGAATGCATTTGCAGCAGACTCAGATTCATAAAGGAGCAATGGTGTTGCTGAAGATTGAGATCCTTGAAGAAGAGAATCCGGCATCAAAGCAACAACTGTAAGTACTTTGATCATCTCGTCGTCCAGTTTAGGTCAAATTTGGGCGAAGAGAGTCTTCTAAATTTCTGTTTCTCTCTCTCTCTCTCTCTCTGGATTGCTAACTTTCCTTTATGTTTAAATGGAATTAAGCCTGGGACCGGTTGCGAAGAGGATGACATTGACATAGACAAGGAGGAAGTCTAGTCTAAGTGCGAGAGCTCCGGGGGCAAGTGGTGCAATTGATCTGGTAGTAGGCGACCGCGGCGTGAAATTGCGGGAAAATCATGGGACATGAGGATTCTGTCAACAATGGGCTGATGACGACGGCGACGCTGGCATGCGTAGCGGTATTGGCGATGGCTAGCGTGTTGCTTGGATGGCAGAAAGGAAGAGGAGGAGGAGGAGGAGGAGGAGGAGAAAGAGGAGGAGGAGGAGGACGGGTGCAAGCTCTGATCTACGAGTTCCAGCATCGCTGCGCTTTGCCGCTGCACCTCTTGCGCAAGATCTCGGAGGCAATGACGTTGGAAATGACCGCTGGTCTCACCACCGAAGGCGGGAGCAGAATGGCCATGCTACCCACGTTCGTTGAGAAAATGCCCACTGGGTAAACAAATAAACCAACTCCTATTACCCACAGGTCTGTGCTTGCTTGGTTGCTTGCTTGGTCGCCTGCTTGGTTGCTTGGTTGCTCTGTCTGTGGTTTTTCCTTCTTCCTCCTGTACAATTTTTCAAACTAAATATATGTAAGCTTATTTTATAAATTAAATAATAATTTTTTTAAAATATATATTTTCCAAAAAAAAAAAAAACCAATTGGTCTATTTTGTGTAAGTATTTTCAAGATTTTATTTGAGGGCCTCTTTAAAAAAAATTTCTGACTGTTTATTAAAAAAAATTTAGCCTCAAAATTATGAAACCAAAATACCTTATTTTTGCACTAAGGCCATTTTTATAAAAAATGTAAAATGTAGCCAAAACTGGTGATCATCCACAAGAAGGTTTAGCCAAATTTGGCTATAGAACAGATGTGAAAAAAAGAATGATTTTGTGTTGTGGTTATCTACTGGATAGCTGCGGTTAGAAATATGGCAGACTAAGAAATATTGATTTCCAAATCTGGCAAATCATTTTGAATAGGTAGAACACTATTTTTCAGGTTTTAAAAAAATGCAAAAATTCAACCCCCAAAAAAAAAAAAAAAAAAAAAAAACAAATTTTGGAGAAAAAAAAAAAAGGAAAAATTTTTTATGGAGGTGGAGGGTAAAAAACACTAAGGGAGGCGTGTAGTGGGGGG
>Ga0116227_10011512_pt1 | contig 14830 bp, 12 predicted proteins | sample S1TSphgellanicum_FD_89693 | JGI IMG/M metagenome (GOLD analysis project Ga0116227, IMG submission 89693) | Host-associated microbial communities from peat moss isolated from Minnesota, USA - S1T2_Fb - Sphagnum magellanicum MG | ecosystem: Host-associated > Plants > Peat moss > Unclassified... | reverse complement strand
GTTCCCCTTTTACCGGGCTGCAAAGGTAGAAACCTTTTTCGTATTCACAATATTTATTTTTAACTTCTTTTTTAACCCCTCAAAGCAACTTCGCGTTACCTTTTTTGCGGGCTGCAAAGGTAATTACTTTATGCAATTATCCAAAAACATTATAACAAAAAGATTGTATTGCGCCATAACTAACTGTTAATTAAGTCGAATAATTTACCGGCTTATCTGCCTTAATATATAAAGACAGGCAATTGCTGAATTCGTATCTTTGAAAAACGATATGGACAAGCTTAGTTTCCCTGAAAAGTTTTTAGAATCATTAGCTGGCGAGCCCGGTTTTAATGAAGAAAAATTTACCAATGCGCATCAAAATATTGATCCGCCTACCTCTATAAGGCTAAATCCGTTTAAAAAAGCGGTTATAAAAACCGGTGTGCAGGTGCCCTGGTGCCCCGAAGGCTATTATTTAGATGCGCGCCCCTCCTTTACTTTCGATCCATTGTTCCACGCCGGATGCTATTATGTGCAGGAAGCATCCTCAATGTTTATCGACCATATCCTTAAATATATAAAGCCCGATGGCGAGCCGGTAAGGATACTCGACCTGTGCGCAGCGCCGGGAGGCAAAAGCACATTGCTTAATTCGGCCATGAATCCGGATGATTTATTAGTAGCAAACGAGATCATCAAAACGCGCGTACCTGTACTTACTGATAACCTGAGCCGCTGGGGAACGGCTAATACTATAGTAACTAATAACGACCCGCGTGATTTTACCCGGTTGAAAAGCTTTTTCGACATTATATTGGTTGATGCGCCCTGTTCGGGCTCAGGCATGTTCCGCAAAGACCCCGCGGCTATGGGCGAATGGAGCAAAGCCAATGTTGAACTTTGCCATCAAAGGCAGGAACGCATTTTGGCCGATATATATCCTTGCTTGAAAGAAGGCGGCCACCTGATATATTCTACCTGCTCCTACTCGCACCAGGAGAACGAGGACATATTGGACTGGCTCTGCAATTCATTTGAACTGGAAACTTTACAGATACCTATATATAAGGAGTGGGGTATTGTTGAAACCCAATCGCCGCAGCAACAGGCATGGGGTTACCGCTTTTATCCCGGCCAGATAAAAGGCGAAGGCTTATTCGCCGCCTGCTTAAAAAAGACCGGCGACAGCGGCGAACTGGGCGGCTTTAAAAATAAGGAACAGCAAAAACTGGTGGGCAAAGAGATTGATCTTATTAAAGGGTATATTAATAACCCACTCGATTTCTATTATTTTAAAGCGAATGATGACTGGATGGCTATCTACCGCCAGCACATCGAAAGCCTGAATATTCTGCAGCGTAATTTATATATCAAAAAATCGGGCGTAAGAATTGGGAAGCTGGCGGGCAAAGATCTGATACCGGATCATGAACTGGCCCTAAGCACTATTATTAATAAGGACATGGTTTTGCAAACTGAACTTGACAGGGACCAAGCCATACAGTATTTAAGGCGGGAGAATATTGATATAACAGTTACCGACAAAGGCTGGAGCCTGATGAATTTTGAAGGGCAGCATCTGGGATGGGCGAAATTGCTGCCAAACCGAATTAATAATTATTACCCGAAGGAGATAAGGATATTGGCTAGCCCCCCAACACCCTGAAGGGGGAGTTTTTGATTAGCGCGATGGCATACTATTATTTAGAAAGTTGCAAACTTTCTTGATACGAAGGCTTCAGCCACAGACTGAAGCCAGTGTAGATGATTGAAATCAAAATTGCTTTTTACTATTCACTAATCAACTAATCTCCACTCACCGCCACAAGCACTAATACTCCCCTATCGATAACAATACCAGCGTACACGCATAATCCGTTTCAATACCCTTATCATTTGCCATTTTTCGCAGTTCGCTGTTTTCGGTGCCGGGGTTAAAGATAATGCGTTTGGGGTGGGTGTTTAATATATAATCATACAACGGTGGCTGGTTTATAGGGCCAACGTACAGGGTTATGGTATCAATATCGTTGTGTATGGTTTCGGGCTTCTCAATAGCCACACCCGCCACTTCGCCGGTTTTTATACCTACGTTAACTATACTATGCCCCCTTTGTACCAGGCGATTTGCAGCAAGATTAGCGTAACGGCTGGCATCGGGCGTTGCGCCTAAAACCATTGTCTTTTTATTTTGATTTTGTAATTCCACCGATTTATATTTTTGATTACACCAATGTTTTTGTGATTTCACAGATCCAATCTTTTCAAAAATCGGTGAAATCATTCTTAAAAATCGGTGAAATCCTATCCTAAAATTCTATTCAGCAAAGCTATTTGACCGCTGTGGTAAATATGGTGCTGTATCAGTCCCAATATCAGGTCTTCATACGTTACCACGGGCCGGTCGCCACGCTCATCATTAATTGGCTCACTCCATTGTTCTTCGGGGAAGTTTTCGATAATGCCAATCAAATTTACGTTAACCAGCTTCAGATCTTCAACATAATTCTGCCATTTTTGTTCGCTGGGTGCGCCGGTTTCGGGCCAGTCGCCACTGGTGGGTACACCTGCAGTCATGCCGTTCATGCGGTCCATTACCTCTTCGGTCCAGGCCACCATGTGCATAACAATCTCGGCGATGTTATGTACCGAGCCGGGCGGTTTTTCATAAGCGGCCTCAAAAGTTATGGGCTCAAGAATGCCATATACCGATGAGCCGTACCACGGGCGTTCGGAAAGCACTTTGGTTAATTCGTTGATGAGTTTTTCTGATGTGGTCATGGGGTTGATGAATTATTTTTTTCTCAGTAAATATATTAAACCAGCAATAACAATAATTAGTAAAGCAATTTGCCACCATTTAATTGATAGCCGAAAAGCATAATCACAAATTATGTATACTGTTTGTGTTATAGGTTTCATTTATAATGTCTAACAAAAATTATTGTCAATATTAGGGCGTTACCTGCGGCCCGGGCTGTTCGCTCATACTGCACAGGCCTTAGGCGCGAGGCCGGTATCCGCTGCCATCCCTAACGCGGAACTTCAATGCGCTCCGTTAACTCACCCCGACTGCGAATCTATCGTAGCGATGCGTTTGAAACCCATCGCTATAAAATTACGCCACCACTTTCAATGCCGCCGTCGCGCAATTGATCCCATCAATTGCAGCAGAAATTATACCACCTGCATAACCTGCACCTTCGCCACAGGGGAATAGTCCAGTGATTTGCGGATGCTGTAGGGTTTCCTTATCGCGGGGTACTTTTATCGGTGATGAAGTGCGCGACTCCACTCCTACTAAAATCGCCTCATTGGTATAATAGCCCTTCATCTTTTGGCCGAATACAGGCAATGCCTTTCTTAAACGCTCGTTGATCCAGCCGGGTAAAACTTCTTTTAATTGTGTACTTTTTGTACCGGGCAGGTAGGAGTTTTTCGGCAGATCGGTCGATAAGCGGTTATTTACAAAATCAACCATACGCTGAGCAGGGGCTACTAAATTGCCTCCGCCTGCTGTAAAAGCAACCCTTTCTATCTCCTGCTGAAAGCGCAGCATTTTAAATGGGTCGCTGTTATCCCCTTTTACATCTTCCAGGTTTATCTGTACAACGGTACCTGAATTTGCGTATGGGTTATTCCTTTTTGATGGACTCCAGCCGTTCACTACTATTTCATTAGCTTCGGTGGCGCAAGGCGCAATGATACCGCCGGGGCACATGCAAAAAGAGAATACACCACGGCCGTCAACCTGCTCTACTAGACTATAATAAGATGGTGGCAGATCGTCGCCACGAACCTCACAATGGTATTGCGCCCGGTCGATGATTTCCTGAGGGTGCTCAATACGTACGCCTAAAGCAAATGGCTTGGCTTCTATTAATATATTTTGGCGGTGCAGCATTTCAAATACATCACGCGCTGAGTGACCTGTTGCCAGTATTACAGCATCCGCATTAATTTTCTCGCCAGATGCCAGCTCTACCCCTTTTATCTTATCGAACGAAACCTGTAATGCAGTTACCTTGGCATCAAACATAATTTCGCCGCCAGCATTTAAAACCGTTTCGCGTATGGCGGTTATAATTTGCGGGAGTTTGTTAGTGCCGATGTGCGGCCTTGCATCTACCAAAATATCTTCGGTAGCACCATGCGCCACAAATATTTTAAGTACCTGGTTCACATCTCCGCGTTTGGTTGAGCGGGTGTATAGCTTACCATCTGAATAAGTACCAGCCCCACCCTCGCCGAAACAGTAATTACTTTCTGGATTTACCAGGCCTTGTTTGTTAATATTTGCCAGATCGCGGCGGCGGTCTTTCACTTCTTTGCCGCGTTCAATAACTATGGGTTTTAGGCCAAGTTCAATACACTGTAATGCGGCAAACAATCCCGCCGGGCCGGCTCCTATTATAATAACGGGTTTTGCTTCTTTTACCGTGGGATATTCAACGGTATAATTTTCGGGGGTATATGGCTCATCAATATAAGCCCTTACCTGCATGCGGTAAACCACCTTTCGGCCGCGGGCATCAATAGAACGTTTTACTATTTTTAAACCGTTAATTCTTTTGGCGGGAGTTTTTAATGCTGATGCAGCTAGTTCTTTTAATACTGCTTCGTCTTCATGCCGCCCAGGCGGGCATACTATCTCAATTTCTTTTATCATACTGTTGCCGGGTTTTTATCCCGGATGGAACAAAGATAAGGAATTGGCTGATTTAGTGAATGACGATTAATAAATCGAAATTTCCAGGCAATAGATCTATTTAACATTTTTAACATTCATTAACAATTGAAACTCTAACCGTCCGCTTGCAAACATAAACCGTTCGATAACGAACAGTTTCGTAGTTTAACAAAATTTCAAATAACTGATTATCAGATATTTATTTTCAGGTATCAATTTTGGCATAAGCTTACCAAAATACAAATACCATGAGCACCGACAATTATTTAAGATATATATGGGAAGGCTGCCTGCGCAACGAGCGTAAATTCCAGGACCTTTTATATAAAGTACTGTCACCCAAAATGATGGCAGTTTGCATGCGCTATGCAAAAGATAAAGACGAAGCGCAGGATATAATGCAGGAAGGATTTATAAAAATATTTAAAAACCTGGGCAGTTACCGCAATGAGGGCAGCCTTGAAGGCTGGATCCGTCATATTATGGTAAACACCGCCATTACCCGCTACCGCAAGGCAAAAAGTATGGTACTGGTTGATGACTTTGGCGAAAATGATACCCTATCTGGCTCAGCATACAACAATAACACACTTGAAACTGCCGACCTGATGAATATGATACAACAATTACCCGACAGCTACCGTTCGGTATTTAATATGTATGCCATTGAGGGTTATTCGCACCAGGAAATTGGCAATTCGTTGGGAATATCAGAATTACTATCCCGCACTACCTTATGCCGTGCAAGGGGAATACTAAAAACCCGTTTAAGTGAATTGCAGGTGAGGGAAAGGCATTGTTTGGCAGGGTGAATTGCTTGCGTTAAACTAGCGAATACACACCTTTCTAGAAAAGACATTAAAAAAGCATCATTGTGAGGAACGAAGCAATCCCCAATTAGCAGGTCTGCCCTGTATAGCTTGGGATTGCTTCGTTCCTCGCAATGACGCGCGAGAATAGTATCAACATCAATTACTGATGTTTACTACTCATAACAAAAGTTATCTCGCCGCCATTCATAATATCAGCATGACTGATGAGATAACCAGCCAACGGTTTACCATTTAGCAATATCTTCTGTACATATACATTCTTAGCACTTTGATTCTTTACGTTTACGCTAAAGGTTTTCCCATCTTCAAGGTTAATTGTAGCATGGTCGACTGCCGGGCTGCCGATGGCATATTGATCCGAGCCCGGGGCTACCGGGTAAAAGCCCAGGTTGCTGAAAATATACCAGGCGCTCATTTGACCGGTATCATCATTACCGCCCAAACCATCTGGTGTTGGCTTGTACATTTTAGGGAGGATCATCCTGATCTTTTCCTGTGTTTTCCAGGGCTTGTCTGTCCAGTCATACAAATAAGCATCGTGGTGACTAGGCTCGTTGCCGTGCACATAGTTCCCGATAATGCCGTCTTTGGTTATATCCTCTGTTTCGGCAAAATATTTATCGGGAAGGTTGTAGCTGAACAGGCTGTCCATATATACAATAAAACGTTTGTTACCACCCATTGCTTTTATTAAACCTTGCGGGTCGTGCGGTACATACAGGGTGTAATTCCAGGCGTTACCTTCAATAAAGCCCATATCAATGGTTGTAAACGGATCGAATTTAGTTTTGCGGAACGTTCCATCTGCTTCCTTCGGGTGCATAAAGCCTGATCTCGGGTCGAACACATTTTTCCAGTTTTCGGCATATTTACTAAAACGCTCGTAGATATCTGTCCTACCTAATTTTTTTGCCATTTGGGCGATGCACCAGTCGTCATAAGCATATTCCAGTGTTGATGATACCGAGTTGGCATCTTTTTCATCGGGAATATATCCCATATCCATAAACAAGCCGATGCTTTGGTAATCGCGGTGGGTAGCGGTAGTTACGCAGGCATCCAACGCCTTATTGGCATCAAACGGCGCATTACCTTTTATTACAGCATCCGCAATTACCGATACGCTGTGGTAGCCGCTCATACACCAGTTCTCGTTGGCGCTGTTGCTCCATACCGGTAACATGTGCTCGGGGCTCTGGTCGTAATGGGCCAGCATTGATTTTACCATATCGGCATTGCGGTCGGGCTCAATAATATTAAAGAGCGGGTGCAAGGCGCGATGGGTATCCCATAAACTAAAGGTGGTGTAGTTGGTAAAGCCATCAGCCTGATGTATATTCTGATCAAGTCCTTTGTATTTGCCGTCCTCATCCATGTATATCGTAGGGTTGATCATGGCATGGTACATGGAGGTATAAAAATTTATCTTATCATCCTCACTTGCTTTGATCACGATTTTATGTAATTCCTTTTCCCATAGCGCCTGACCATCAGCTTTTACTTTTTCAAAATCCCAGCCCGGTACTTCAACCTGCATGTTGTTTAAGGCACCATCCATGCTCACCGGCGATATAGCCATTTTTATTTTGATCTTTTCGCCTTCTTCCGTATTAAAATCAAACCAGGCCTTTATCTGCTTTCCGGCAATCTCGGGGAAGTTTTTTGTTTGATTGAACTTACCCCAAAAACCTCTATATACTTCCTTAGGCGAGTTATTGGCAAAGCCATGCTCTTTAAAATGCTTGTTAAATGCCATTGCAAAGTACAGTGTACGTGTGCGGGCCCAGCCATTGGTTTGGCGATAACCGACAAGCGTACTATCATTCAGGATCTTTACATAGGTCCATACATTTTTGTCGGGATAATTATAGATGCCTGCCGTAAGGTCCAGTATAATATGTGCCTGATCCGTTTTGGGGAAAGTATATTGATGAAAGCCTACCCGTGCGCTGGTAGTCATTTCGGCAATAATTCCGCTGGCATCCAGTTTTACTTTATAGTAATTGGCTTCGCTTACTTCATTAGCATGTGAAAAGTTGGAGCGATAACCGCTCCCGGGTTTATCAGCTGTACCAGGATTTAATTGCAGTTTACCCACGGTCGGCATCACCAAAAAATCGCCCAGGTCGGAGTGACCGGTACCACTAAAATGTGTGTGACTAAAGCCGACTATGGTATGATCGTCATACTGGTAGCCTGCGCAGTATTTATAGGCATCGGGATTGTATTTGCCGTTAAGGTCGTAACTGGCGGTATCTGTTTCCGGACTAAGCTGTACCATACCAAACGGCACCGTAGCTCCCGGGAAAACATGCCCCATACGCTGGGTACCTATTATGGGGTGAACGTATTGTATTAAATTATCGGTGTTTTTATTTTGAGCAGATGCCGGTAGGCTTGCACAGGCAAAAAGGATAGCCAGTATTTTTTTCATTGAGGGATGTTGTGTCAGTTACAGTGCAAATATATAAAACGGTTCCTTTTGTCTTCGACACAAAACAAGAAAGTCAAGACAAAAAGAATGCGGACCTGCTCCCTGACAGTTCTTCACTCTTTTTTTCTCTGCCCGATTCTGCACACCTCACATCAGCCCAAAAAGCATATCTCATCCCCGCCCGTGCCTTTGATTTAAATCCATTTAGGGCGAACTTTATATGCGGTCCTGACGAGAGTAATTTAATTACGCCGATTGTGCCAGTGGTTCCGGTTCTGCAATAGTTGGGTTTACCGTTTCGTCGTCTTTCTCTACCCGCAAATTATTTACAATGTGCTGCTGACGTACTGGTGTGTTTTTACCCATAAAGTATTCCAATAGCGCTTTGATGTTGGCATCCTTTAATATAACCGGGTCGAGGCGGATATCTTTACCGATGAACAGGCCAAACTCTTCAGGCGAGATCTCACCCAAACCTTTAAATCGGGTGATCTCCGGTTTTACGCCCAGTTTTGCTATCGCGTTGCGCCTTTCCTCGTCACTATAGCAATAAATGGTTTCCTTTTTATTACGTACGCGGAACAGGGGTGTTTGCAGGATGAATACGTGCCCTGCCTTCACCAGATCGGGGAAGAATTGCAGGAAGAAGGTCATCAGCAGTAAGCGGATGTGCATACCGTCAACATCGGCATCGGTAGCTATTACAATATTGTTGTAGCGTAATGCATCAAGGCCATCTTCAATGTTCAGCGCGTGTTGTAGCAGGTTAAATTCTTCGTTTTCGTAAACTACCTTTTTGGTTAGTCCGTAGCAGTTTAACGGTTTACCCTTTAAGCTGAATACCGCCTGGGTCATCACATCTCGCGATTTGGTGATGGATCCGCTAGCCGAGTCACCTTCGGTGATGAACAGGGTGGTATCTTGTTTACGCTCATGGGTATCATCAAAATGCAGCTTGCAATCGCGTAGTTTGCGGTTATGCAACGATGCCTTTTTAGCGCGTTCGTTGGCCAGTTTTTTAATACCGGCAATATCCTTACGTTCACGTTCTGATTGTAAGATCCTTGCTTTCAGCGCATCGGCAGTTTGCGGGTTTTTGTGCAGATAATTATCCAGTTCGCGTTTTACAAAATCACCAATAAAGGCACGTACCGATGGCCCTTCAGGTCCAACGCTTTGTGAACCCAGCTTGGTTTTGGTTTGCGACTCAAAAACCGGCTCCTGCACCTTAATGGCAATTGCCGCAACTATCGACGCGCGAATATCCGACGCATCATAATCCTTATCATAAAACTCGCGGATGGTTTTTACTACCGCCTCGCGGAAAGCCGCCTGGTGTGTACCGCCTTGCGTAGTGTTTTGTCCGTTTACGAATGAGTAATATTCTTCGCCGTATTGCTGCCCGTGGGTCATGGCTATTTCAATATCATCACCTTTCAGGTGGATGATCGGGTAGCGCAGGTTTTCGGCATTGGTTTTTTTGGTAAGTAGATCATAAAGGCCACGTTCCGAGAAAAATTTCTGCCCGTTAAAATTAATGGTAAGGCCCGAGTTAAGGAACACGTAGTTCCAGATCATACTATCAACAAACTCCGGTATAAAGCGGTAATGCCTGAAAATGGTATCATCCGGTGTGAAATTTATGGATGTGCCGTTACGTTGTGTAGTTTCCTTTTCGGCTTCATCGCGGATCAGTTCACCTTTGGCAAATTCGGCTATTTTAGTGCGCCCGTCCCGGTATGATTGTACCACAAACGTATTTGAAAGCGCGTTAACCGCCTTTGTACCCACACCATTTAAACCTACTGATTTCTGGAAGGCCTTGCTATCGTATTTACCACCGGTATTTATTTTTGATACGCAGTCGATCACCTTACCCAATGGTATACCACGACCATAATCGCGTACCGATACTTTATGATCGCTCATATTGATCTCTATCGACCGGCCCGAACCCATTACAAATTCATCAATAGAGTTATCAACAATCTCCTTTAATAAAACATATACGCCATCGTCATACGCCGAACCATCGCCCAGTTTACCGATATACATACCGGGACGTAAGCGGATGTGTTCCTTCCAGTCGAGCGAACGGATACTATCATCATTGTAATTTACTTCTGCCATATGGGTTTTATTTGTAGAGGGTTAACGGTTTACTCGCTGCATCGTACCGCTTTAAACCAGTCTCCTTTTGTAGGAAAAGGAACATCGATTTTAAACCCTCTCGCTGTTAAAACAACAAGAGGGTTTTAATTTTTTAGCGTGATGGGGTGAGTTAATGCCCTATTGCGCAAAAATAAAGTTTACTGTTTAATCTGCTAACGAAATAATGCTAACTTATTAACATTAATCAGCAGGCGGGGCAGGGGCAGGAGGAACAAATTTAAGGCAGCTGCCCACCCGGTTCACATCCCGGTAAAAATCGGGATCCTTTTCATTGGTAAAATATACGGCCACCAATGTACCTGTATGGTTTTGTTGCAACGCTATAATTAACGCGTATTTGTAATGCTTGGTCATCCGCATATTCAGCAGGTTTACCAGGTATGATTTGCCCGCATCGGCATTATACCGGGCCAAAACCTCTGGCGGCATGGTACGTACCAGGTAGGTGGTATCGCCAGCGAGTGATGTGGCAATAGCCTGGCTTATTTCTTTATACATAGAATCGGGATTGGCCAGTTCCTTCCCCTTATTATATTGTGAATGTTCGTAGCTGATCCAGTTTTGCCTTTGTGATTTTACCTGCAGCCACATTTCAAAATCTTTGCCGGGAATATCCATAGCATAATCGAACGAAAAATAATCGTTGTTAACCGGGCTTATTTCCTTGCAACCTGAAGGTACTTTGAAAGTGAGGTTAGCTTCTTTTAATAGCTGGTAAAAATCTTTATGCTGGATGTGGGTATAGCGCTTTGTTTGGGCAACCGCAGGCAACACGGCACATACCAATAGTGCCGTTGTTATTATTTGCCTTAGTTGCTTTACAACAGTTTTCATTTTCTTAGGGAAAAACAAAGCTTAACACCCGAAATTACCTGATTTTTTATTAGATTTATAATATAAATTAAAAATAAATAATAATATTTAATATTAGCACAGTGTTAAGTTACACAATGTAAATCCACTCTCCTTTTACCAGTAGGTTAATATTTTTGATATACATTATATAACACATTCAAATCAAGCTGTGTTAACGTTGGGCTTTCATCTGTTTGTATAAAATGACGTTTAAAGGCAACAATTGCCGCGTTTAGGTTTGATGTATCATAACCTATCAATTTTAAAGCTGTAGTAGCATCAAAGTTATCGGGGGCCAGTTCCAGCACATCATCGCTCCAATAGCCGAAACCATGCTGCGCCAAAGTTTTCCAGGGGAATAGCGGTCCTGGGTCGGGCTTGCGTACAGGGGCAATATCCTGGTGGCCTATAAAGTTTGAGGCAGGTATATTGTAAGCCTTTTTAAGCTGTGTTAATAAAGCCAATAGGCTGTTGATCTGTGCCGGTTTAAAGGGTTCGCTTCCATTATTATCCAATTCGATACCGATAGAACAACTATTCATATCGCTGATACTACCCCATTTGCTGAAACCCGCATGCCATGCCCGCAGGTAATCGTTCAGCATGTGGTATATCTTGCCATCGCGACCGATCACATAATGTGCGCTTACCTGGGTTTTTACTACGGTAAATGTTTTTAACGTTTGCGCGGCTGAATCCTGCGCGGTAAAATGGATGATGACATAGTTAGGTTTGCGCAGGTTGAAGTTCACGGTGCCCACCCAGTCGGACGGGATGGTGGTTCCGCTGCTATCGGTAAGTAAAACGGGTTGCTGCCGCTCAATAACATTTACTACCGAATCCGTTTCGCGGGTGTATTCCTTATTGGTGATAGCATATGGCCCCTTTGGAGAACAGGAAACTATAAATGTAATGAATGCAAAAAGGAAAAAGATGAAACGAATTTTCATAGTAGATGATGTAAAAGCTAAATTAAACAATTGCTGCACAACAATTAAACAATTTGAAGTGTTTGTTTTGATTGATATGCAACTGTTACATAAATACATAGAATGCAATTGACCAACTGCCGGATATTACATAGATTTAAAACATGAGTTGGACCTGCCCCATATGCGAACGTGAGTTATTAAAGGTTAACCAAATACATTACTGCATTAAAGTAAGCCTGGATACCTTATTTGCTGGTCGCTCGCCTGAATTGATTTTGGTATTTGATAAAATATTAGCCGAAGTAGCCGGGTGGGATGATGTACTGGTAAGCACCAGTAAAAACTGTATTGTGTTTGTGCACAAGCAAACCTTCTTCGTGATCCGCCCCATGCAAAAACAACTCGACCTGAAATTTTACTCCACAACCCGGCTGGAAGGGCCAATGATATTTAAAAGTACGCAGTGGGCCAAACGCTACGAAAATAATGTAAGGATAGCTGAACTAACTGAGTTGAATTTACAGTTGTTTGGGTTGATAAGGGATTCGTATCTATTGTTGTAAACCAGCAATAAATATTATTGTTAATATCACTGAATAAACTCCGAAGCTTATGTATACTGCAAAGCACCTCAGCCCCATGATCCCGTCGTACAATATAAAAGAGACGGCGGATTTCTTAATCAACATATTGAGCTTTACCGCCTATATGAATGAGCCCGGCTATGCCATACTACTGAAGGATAATCTCTCGATACATATCCTTAACGCCGGTACCGATATAGGCGAAATGGAGTTTTACCTGGAAATAGACAACATTGATAACCTGTGGGACGAAATAAAAGACAAGCTAAGCGGGATAAAAGTCCGGGAACCGTTTGACAGGGAATATGGTATGCGGGAGATGCATATTATTGTACCGCAAACTAAAACGCTGTTGTTTGTGGGGAGTGTGAGCCCCCCAGCCCCATGAAGGGGAGTTTTGATGTGCTTATTCTCCTTTTGTCATATTGAGCGATAGCGAAATATCTTTAAACTATTCTATATTCGCAATACCTGAATATGTATAAGCAATATCCATCGAACAAGAAAAAAATTAGAGGCTGGAAACGCAGAATCAGACAAATTGATATTTGGGGGGAATACATTAAAGAGCCTTATCTAAAACATTTTAATAAAGCAGGAGACTATACTTATGAGCGTTGTATTATAAATCCATTCTATAAATTAGACAAGCGCCACCCTCCTTTATGGTTTTACAAAAAAATAATTGCCAAATTCATAGTCACTTATTATCAATGGGATAAAATATTTAATGATTTGGGACAACCTTATGATCTGCAAATCATGTTATACGATCCCTCATATATACGATCAGAAATTATTTGCTGTAGAGTTGATGAGCCGGGTGATAAAATCAGGTATGCTTGGGAATCAGAGGTAAAAAAGCCTTTCCCTTACGATAAGTTTCACATCAATAATGTTGATCTAAAACAGTTTGATTGGATATTAACCGATGAAGAGTTAGTCTTATTTGAAAGTGAGTTAGAATACGAAGATTTTACAGCTGAAGATCTTTTAGCCGATGGCTACATAAAAAAAGATTCACAAAAGAATGGATTCTATTATGCTAAAAAAATAGGTGATATATGGGTTGGAAGGCTTAAGAAATCATAATTAAGAATCGTTATATCCTTTTCTCTGCCTACAAAAAAAGGGCACAGTCCTAAAACCATGCCCTCTTGAATCCTGAATCTTAATTCCTGAATCTAGTATCTGTAATACTCCGGTTTAAACGGACCTTCAACAGTTACACCGATGTATTCAGCCTGATCCTGGTCTAATACTTCCAGTTCAACACCAATTTTTTCAAGGTGCAAACGTGCAACTTTTTCGTCAAGGTGTTTTGGTAAGGTGTAAACCTTGTTTTCGTATTGTGAACCATTATTCCAAAGCTCTAATTGTGCTAAAGTTTGATTAGTGAATGAGTTACTCATCACAAAGCTTGGGTGGCCGGTAGCACAACCTAAGTTTACCAAACGACCTTCAGCCAATACGATAACATCGCTGCCGTCGATAGTATATTTATCAACCTGTGGTTTAATTTCAATTTTGGTATTGCCATAAGCGCCGTTTAACCAGGCCATGTCAATCTCGTTATCAAAGTGACCGATGTTACAAACAATCGCCTTGTCTTTCAACGCACGGAAATGCTCTTCGCGAACGATGTTTTTGTTACCTGTTGCAGTAACTACAATGTCGGCTTCTTTAATAGCGGTGACTAATTTTTTAACCTCAAAACCTTCCATAGCCGCCTGTAATGCGCAGATAGGATCGATCTCGGTTACAATAACACGTACGCCAGAGTTGCGTAATGAATCGGCAGAACCTTTACCCACATCGCCATAACCGCAAACAACAGCCACTTTACCGGCCATCATCACGTCAGTAGCACGACGGATCGCATCAACCAGCGACTCACGGCAACCGTATTTGTTATCGAATTTAGATTTGGTAACCGAATCATTTACGTTAATAGCAGGCATTGGCAAGGTACCGGCTTTCATACGCTCATATAAGCGGTGTACACCAGTAGTAGTTTCTTCTGATAAACCTTTGATGCCTTCAACCAGTTCAGGGTATTTATCTAATACCATGTTGGTTAAATCGCCGCCATCATCCAAAATCATGTTCAATGGTTTGCGGTCCTCGCCAAAAAACAAGGTTTGCTCAATACACCAGTCAAATTCTTCGGCATTCATACCTTTCCAGGCGTAAACAGAAGTACCTGCAGCAGCAATAGCAGCAGCAGCGTGATCCTGGGTTGAGAATATGTTACATGACGACCAGGTAACTTCGGCGCCCAGTTCAATCAATGTTTCAATTAACACAGCTGTTTGTATGGTCATGTGTAAGCAACCCGCAATGCGTGC
>Ga0116227_10011511_pt1 | contig 14833 bp, 12 predicted proteins | sample S1TSphgellanicum_FD_89693 | JGI IMG/M metagenome (GOLD analysis project Ga0116227, IMG submission 89693) | Host-associated microbial communities from peat moss isolated from Minnesota, USA - S1T2_Fb - Sphagnum magellanicum MG | ecosystem: Host-associated > Plants > Peat moss > Unclassified... | reverse complement strand
GTCCAGCACAAATGATCGGAGATCCAGGCGGGCTCGATGCGGCGCGCCAGCTCGCGCACGCCGGCGAGATACTCCCGGTCGAGGGGATCGGTGCTGCCGATGGACAGCGAGACACCGTGCATCACGACGGGAAAGCGGCTGCGAATACGCTCGAGGTAGTCGAGCGGCTTGCCGCCCGGTACGAGGTAATTCTCGGTGATGATCTCGAGCCAGTCGATGGCGTGCCTTTCGCCAAGGATGGCTTCATAGTGGGAGGGTCTGAGGCCCAGCCCGAATCCGTTGATTTGCGCCATGATTAAAGAAGCGGGGATCGCGCGCACTCGTCGGTTCGCGGGGACCCCGTCTGCAGATCGGCTCAACCGCCGGACTTGGCCTTGGCCTTGGCCGCTTCGCAGTCCGCCTTGGACATCGTCAGGTAGCCCTGGCCCTTGCAGCTGTTTTGACCTTTGCAGCTGTTCGTGGCGGACTTGCACTCCGAGGTGCCCTTGCAAGAGTTCACGCCCATACATTTGACGGTACCGGGATCCGCCGCCACAGAGACCCCTGCCAGCCCTGATGTAAACAACATGGCGGCCGCAACCGCCAATGCCGCGCTTGACCCTTTGCTAGACTGCATGATTATTGCCCCTCGTAGTTGACCGCAGCGAAATGACTGGCCGGTACTAGACCCTGCCCGCGGCCCGATTATTACTCAACCGTCTCTGCACCTGCCCGCGGCCCGATTATTACTCAACCGTCTGAAGCATATGATGCTTTCGTGATGACGACGTTATCCCGGCCGTTTCGTAGTAGTAATCGCGGGGGTCGGATGGAAGCTGACCTCGCCGTGTATCGACTATACTTCGCGGACTCGTCGACACCGAAATACAAAGGACGCGTGCGTGTTCCTGCAGGTCGAGAATCTACTCTCCGCCGCCGAGATCGACTCGCTGCGGGACATCGCCCGCCAGGCGAAATTCGTGGACGGCAAGCTCACCAATCCGCACAACACGACGAAAAACAATGTGATCGCCGACGCGGCTGACCCGGCGGCGCAGCAAGCCTCGCAGATCGCGCTCGGCGCGCTTCAACGCAGCGAGCAGGCCCGAAACTTCGTGTTTCCGCGCCGCGTGGCGCTACCCACCTTGTGCCGCTACGACTCCGGCATGAACTATGGCCCGCATGTCGATACTGCGTTCCTGCCCGGTGGTCAGCTGCCGATGCGCTGCGACGTTTCCTGCACCATGTTCCTCTCGGACCCGGCTGCGTATCAGGGTGGCGAGCTGGTGGTCTACGTAGGCTCGGAAGCGATGCGCATTAAGGGAAAGCCGGGCGAAGCGGTGTTTTACCCCTCGACCAGCATCCATCAAGTGGCGCCCGTCACGTCCGGGGAACGGCTCGTCGTGATCACATTCATCGAGAGCCAGATCCCCGATCAGTTGCAGCGAGACTTGCTGTATGTACTTGGCGAGGTCCGCGCGCTCGAGGGACTGAAGATGGACTGGCGCAATCGTACCCAGCTCGAATACGTGATCTCCAACCTCCAGCGAATGTGGTCACGCTAGAACCTTGACCCTGTTCGTAACCGCGCTCCGGTTTTCTGGGTCAGCTAGGAACGCAAACATCGTTGTTGCGAAAATGCCGCATATTGTATTGCGGAAAACATTGTGGCTATACTCCTAATCAATTAGGGATGCAGTACGTTTTTTCCCCCAAGGGCAAAAGCGGCTGTTGTGCAAACTATCCAGCCGCTGAATTTTCGATTTGACGGGACGCTGCGACGATTATTCAGTAGGGAGACTCTGATGCAAAGTTCGCCGAGCTCGCTCCAACCTCCGAATCCTCTGATCAGATTGGCAGTCCGCAAGGCCCTCGGTGGCGCCATGCTGAGCGGCGCCGTCATCACCACCTTCGGCCTCGATGTCGCGCAAGCGCAGCAGGCTCCGGCCGCGGGCCCGACCGAAACAACCGCGCTCACCGAGGTCGTGGTTACCGGCTCGCGCATCAAGCAGCCCGAGCTCGAGTCGGTGAGCCCAGTGGTCTCGGTTTCCGCCGAGCAGATTGCGCAGGTCGGCACCCCGCGAATCGAGGACATCCTCAATCAGTTGCCGCAGGTGGTTGGAGATATGGGCTCGTCGCTCTCCAATGGCGCGACCGGCACGGCGTCGGTCAGCTTGCGCGGCCTCGGTTGCCAGCGCACCTTGGTGCTGGTCAACGGTCGGCGATTGATGCCCGGCGATCCGACGTCCGCCGGCACGTCGTGCGCGGACCTCAACCAGATTCCCTCGGACCTCGTCGAGAGTGTCGACCTTCTGACAGGCGGCGCATCGGCGGTGTATGGCGCCGACGCGGTGGCGGGTGTCGTCAACTTCAAGATGAACGATCATTTCGAGGGCGTGAAGTTCGTCGCGAACGACGCCTTCTACAACCACTCGCAGCACAACGGCGCCGCGACGGCCGATGTCGAGGCTGCGGGATTCAACGTTCCAACGGGTTCTGTGACGGACGGACAGACGGCGGATTTCACCGCGATCCTGGGCTCGAACTTCGACGATGGGAAGGGCAATGCGACGGTCTACCTTGGCTACCGTCACACAGACCCGGTGCTCCAGGGGACGCGCGATTTCTCGGCGTGCTCGCTGACCTCGTCGGGCCCGAACCGGGTCTGCGGCGGATCGGGCACGACCTACCCGACGCGCTTCTCGCTGGCCGCGGGCTCTTTCTCGGTCGGCCCCGGCGGCTCGCTCGTACCCACCTCCTCGCTACCGGCGGGAGGCCTTTACAATTACGCCCCACTCAATTACTTCCAGCGGCCTGACGATCGGTACACGGGTGGCGCATTCGCACACTACGATGTGAACGATCATGCGCGGGTGTACTTGGAGTTTCAGTTCATGGACGACCGCTCGTTCGCGCAGATCGCGCCGAGCGGCGCCTTCACCGGCGCGGGTCTCGCCACGACCGGTGGCATTCCGAACGGTGCCTGGGCGGTCAACTGCAGCAACCCGTACCTCTCCGCGGCGGAGTACACCGCATTTGGCTGCGTGGGTCCTGCGGCAACGAATCCCAATACCGTGGACGTGACCTTCGGCCGCCGCGACGTCGAAGGCGGCGATCGCACGGATGACCTGGGGCACACGTCCTACCGTACCGTGCTCGGCGTCAAGGGCGATATCAACGACGCCTGGACTTACGATACGTATTTGCAAAACGGCATCACCCGGTTTTCCGAGGAGTACAGCAACGACGTCTCCAAACTGCACATCTCGAATGCACTGCAAGCGGTCAAGACGGCTACCGGGGAGATCGTCTGCGCGGCCAATGCAAACGGCAACAATGCGCCGGGTTGCGTGCCGTGGAACATCTTCCAGCCGGGCGGCGTGACGCCGGCGGCCGTCGCCTACATCTCGGTGCCGGGCGAGCAGAAAGGTTACACGCAGGAATTGGTGTGGGAAGGCGATGTCACGGGCGACCTCGGCAAGATGGGCATCCAATCGCCTTGGGCGAGCAGCGGTCTGGGAGTCAGCGTCGGTTCCGACTGGCGACAGGAGAAGGCGCAGCTCCTCCCCGATTACGAGTTCATCAGCAACGACCTGGCCGGGCAGGGCTCGCCGACGCTTCCGACCTTTGGCGCTTTCACGGTATGGGAGGGTTACGTGGAAGCCCGCATGCCCATCGCCACCGACCAGCCGTTCGCGAAGTCGCTCAACGTCGAAGCCGGTTATCGCTACTCGGAGTATTCGCTTTCGTTCGGGTCTACCAACACCTGGAAGATGGGCCTCGAGTGGGCACCGGTCCAGGATGCGCGGTTGCGCGTGGGGTACAACGTTGCCGTCCGGGCGCCCAACATCCAAGAGCTCTATCTGCAACAGCGCGTCCAGCTCGATGGCACCGAAGATCCTTGCGCCGGCACGACGCCCTCGGCCTCCAGGGCTGCGTGCGCGCTCACGGGCGTCACCCCCGCCGAATACGGGAACATCGTCTCGAACCCCGCGAACCAGTACAACGGTCTCGAAGGCGGCAACCCGAACTTGAAGCCGGAGACCGCGCGTACCTCGACGTTCGGCCTTGTGTTGACGCCGCAGGTGCTGCCGACCTTCACCGCGACCGTCGACTACTACGACATCAAGATCAAGAATGTCATCGGTACATACGGCGCCAATTTGATTATCACCAGCTGCTTGAACTCGGCCAATCCGCTGTTCTGCAGCCTGGTTCATCGCGCCCCCGTCACCGGCACGGCCTCTGATGGGTCGCTGTGGCTTGGCACCCTAGGCTACATCACCGATGCCACCTACAACTTAGGCGAGCTGCAACAGCAAGGCATCGACTTCGAGTTGAACTATCGGCAGGATCTGGCCTCCTTCGGCAAGCTCGACTTCAACTTTTCGGGTAACTATGACCTGCACTTCAAGACGACGCCTTACGTGGGCGCCGGAACCTACGATTGCGCCGGCTACTACGGTCCGTCCTGCGGCGCGGACGGTGGCGTATCGCCGCACATCAAGACGGTGTTCCGGATCAACTACGCGACGCCGCTGGCCGGACTCGATTTCTGGGCGAAGTGGCGCTTTATCGGGCCGGTGAAGGTACAGAACCTGAGTCAGAACCCGTTGTTGGCAGGACCCGTCGATCCGATCGATGGCATCGGCAACCAGATACCGGGCTTCAACTATATCGACCTCGGTGCCTCGTACCAGATCGCGAAGCAGGTGGCCGTGCGGTTCGGCGTCAATAACGTGGCCGACAAGGATCCGCCGATCATTCAGACCTTCTATGGCGCACCAGTGCTGGACAGCGGTAATACTTATCCGCAGACCTACGACTGGGGCGGCCGGTATCTGTTCGCGAACCTCACCATCGACTTCTGATCTGAAAGACGAGCGTCGATTCGAAGGCGGGCTTCGGCCCGCCTTTTCTTTGGGTGCGGCCGCGCGGATCAGCGAGTGACATGGCGGCCCCCGCGAATTGCCACGGCCGACGCGCGGATGGCAGTATCGGCACCACCATGACGGCGGCGGCAGACGGCAATCGAATTCACCAGCTGCTCGAGTCGGCCGAGCGGGCGCAGGCGAATGGCCAGAGTAGCGACGCGGCCCGGTTCATTGCCGAGGCGCACGCCCTCGCGCCCGCCGACTCGCGTGTACTGAACGCGCTCGGCCTGCAGTCGCTGCGCGCGAACGATCCCGCGCGCGCACGCCCACACCTCGAGCAGGCCGTGGCACAGGCGCCGCGCGAACCGGTGTTGTGGCTCAATCTGGCGCAGTGCCGGCGCATGCAGGCCGATGCAACGGGCGAGCTCAGCGCGCTCGATCAGGCGCTCGCGCTCGAGCCGCGGTTCTATCCCGCGTTGCTGCAGAAGGCGACGTGGCTGGAACGGCAGGGCAAGCCGCGGCAGGCCGCCCATCTGTACCAATTCTTCTTGCACTGTCTGCCGCCGCCGCCGCAGCGGCCACCCCAGCTCCAGCCGGCCATCGAGTACGCACAGCGCATGGTCAGCGCCGATCGGGCCGCTCTCGGCGCGCTCATCGAGCAGCGCCTCGGCCCTGGCAATCAAGACACTCTGCGCGGGCGCTTCGATCACTGCATCGATGCCTTTCTCGGCCGCCGGCGCATCTACACCTCGCAGCCGACTTTCTTGCATTTTCCGAAGTTGCCGGCGATCGAGTTCTTCGAGCGCTCGGACTTTCCGTGGCTGGATGCGCTCGAGGCGGGAACGGAGGCGATGCGCGAGGAGCTTCTCGCCGTGCTCGCGGATCCCGCGAGCGACGCCGAGATTGTTCCCTATGTCGACTACCCCGGCGATAAGCCGCTCGATGAGTGGCGTCCTCTGAACCGCTCCAGGCAATGGAGCGCCTACTATCTGCTCAAGGACAGCGTACGGGCGAACAGTCACCTGGCGCGCTGTCCGCGCACGGCGGCGTTGCTCGCAGCGGCGCCGCTGGCCGATGTACCCGGACACGCACCCACTGCGTTCTTCTCGATGCTGCAGCCGCACACGCGCATACCACCGCACACGGGCGTCACCAATACACGCCTCGTCTGTCACGTGCCGCTCGTGATTCCCCCGGGCTGCGGGTTTCGGGTAGGCTCGGAGACGCGCCACTGGCAGCCCGGCAAGGCTTGGGTTTTCGATGACACCATCGAGCACGAGGCATGGAATGACAGCAACGAACCCCGCTACATTCTCATCATCGATCTATGGAATCCGTACCTCACCGCGGACGAGCGGGAGTGGGTCCGGACCGCGACGGCGGTCATCGCGGAGTACGGCCGTGAGTAGCGTGCGCTCTCTGGCGAGCGCCGCTATCGTGCTGGGGCTCGCCGCCGTCCAGACACCGGTGCAGGCGTCGAGTTCCAACCCGTTGGCGGCGCAGCTCAAGCGCTGCGCTGCGCTCGCCGATGCGAGTGCCCGGCTCGCCTGCTACGACAGCCTCGCGGGGTTAGCGGCGCCCAGCGCGGCGACGGCGCAAGCGGCACCGAATGCGTCGGCGGACGGCTCGGCAAAGCCGATCCCGAGCTCGACGAGCGGTGCCGGGGCCCTCGACGCATCGCCGCAAGCACCGCCGGCGGTGACTTCCACCGACTTTGGCGTGCGCAACGGCCCGCTGCAGGCGGGGCGCGACCCCGTACGCGAGAAACAGATGCTCGCCGTGGTCAGCGCCGTCTCCTACCGAGGCCGCGGCGAGCTGGTCGTGACGCTCGACAACGGCCAGGTTTGGCGGCAGATCCAGCCCTCCGACTATCCGCTCAAGCCCGGCGATCACGTCGAGATCGACGTGGCTGCGCTCGGCTCTTATCGACTCTGGACACCATCGACCCGTCGGGCCACGAAGGTTACCCGGATTCAATGAGCGCGGCCGATATCGATACCTTGGTCAGGCTCGCGGAGGAAGATCTGCAGCAGGACAACGTCGCTGCCGCGGAGGCGAAATGTCTGCGCGCGCTCGGCATCGACCGCGAGCACGAGGACAGCTTGACGGTGCTCGGCATGGTGTTGCAGGCGCAGGAGCGCCACGATGACGCCATTCGCGTCTTCAACTCGCTCACGCTGAAGCACGCTGCTGCCGCCCGCCACTGGCAGAACCTTGGGACCGCCTACCGGGGCGCCAAACGCTATGACGCGGCGCTCGCCGCGTTCGCGCGCGCACTCGCACTCGGACCGCCGACGGCGCTGATGCTCTACAACCTGGGTCTTGTACACGCCGAACTTCTCGATCTGCCGTCCGCGCACGAGGTGTTGTCGCGAGCCCGTTCGCTCGCGCCTCGCGATGCATGGATTTGTACGGCACTCGCGAAGTGCAGTTATGACCTCGGCGATTTTGAGGGTGCCAAGAGCGCGCTCGAGGGATGGCAGCAGCTCGAGGGACTGACGCCCGTGGCGCTCGCCGAGATCGCCTATCTGTTGACCCTCATGGGTGAAGTATCGAGTGCGCAGCCGGCTATCGACTCGCTTACCGCGCAGAGTCCCCTGGGACGAGCGGCCCTCACGCACGCGAATGTGCTCGAGCGTTTGAATCGTCTCACCGAGGCTCGCGCGGCGCTGCAACGGGCCCGATTCGGCACGAACCTGCCGGGCTCCGACCCCGACTTGCTGCTTGCCGAGGCCGTGCTTGCGCAGCGCGAGTCGAAGCATGAACAGGCCCGCGATTTGCTCAAGGAAGCGCTCAAGGGTCATCGAGAGTTCACGCTGCGGCACAACCTGCTGTTTCCGCTCGCCGTCTCTCTGGATGCGCTCGGCGATTACGAGGCTGCGTTCGCCGCGATGAGCGAGGCGCACCGCTCGCAGGTCGAGTATCTCGCAGCCGCCCTCGGCAAGACCCCTGCCGCGGGATCGGCGACGCTCGAGCTCACCCGGCGCGGTGTCGAGGCCGGCGAGCCGCTCGATTGGCGCGACGAGGTGCCGCCATCGACGGACCAGAGTCCGGTGTTCGTGGTGGGATTTCCGCGCTCCGGCACGACGCTGCTCGAGATCGCGCTGGATGCGCATCCGGCCCTCTGCTCGATGGACGAGCGCCCCTTTCTCGCACGCGCCGTCGACCACATGCGTTCTTTCGGACTCGACTATCCCGCGGATCTCGGCAAGCTCACGGCCCAGCAGCTGACGCTCTTGCGCACACATTACTGGCGGAGCGTCGACGCCCAGGTCTCTCTCGGTGCGGGCCAGCGGCTGGTCGACAAGAACCCTCTCAACCTGCTGCGCCTGCCGATGATCCGGCGCCTGTTCCCCCACGCGCACACGGTGCTCATCGTGCGCCATCCCTGCGACGTGCTCATGAGCTGCTTCATCCAGCACTTCAGAGCGCCCGATCTCGCCATGCTCTGCCGCGACTTGCCGACGCTTGCCGACAGTTTTCGAAGATCCTTCGATTACTGGTATTCACAGGAGGCGCGGCTCGGCGCGGCCACGTTCGAGATCCGCTACGAGACGCTGGTCGCGGATCTCGAGGGGCAGCTGCGCGCGCTCGTGAGCTTTCTCGAGCTGCCTTGGGAGCCGGCGATGCTATCGCCCGCCGCCCGTGCGCGTGCGCGCGGATTCATCAGCACGCCGAGCTACACCCAGGTTATCCGGCCGGTCAGCTCGCAGGCCGTCGGGCGCTGGCGCAACTACGAACCGCAACTGCGCGAGGTGATGCCGACGCTCGCCCCCTATCTCGAGCGCTGGAGCTGAGTCACGCGCCGGGCAGTGCGTCGAAGGCAATCGTGGTACGCGGTGTCTTTCCCTGAATGGCCGTCGTGCCGTGCCAGAGGTAGGACGGAAAGAGCACGAGCATGCCCGCCGTGGGCTGCACCGTGAAATCTGGTTTGACCGTAGGGACCGGATAGCGCGGCTCGCCGAACTTGAGCCATCCCGACTGCAGCTTCGTGTCCTGCACCTCATCGGGCACCGAGACGTAGTACGCCGAGCTGATCCAGCCCTTGGGGTGCACGTGGTTCACGTGGAAGCCGTCGCGCCGCAGCTGGACGGACCAGCCCTCGGCGATCCGAGCAGGTCCCCGATTGCGCTGCATGAACGGATGCGCCGGATGAGTGCCCACCTCTGCGATGTACTGTTGAACGGCCGAGTCGAAGCTGAGCAGCGCCTGCCGGATCACCGGATCAGGGTCCAGGACGAGGTTGCGGGTCGTTTGACTGCCGTGCCGGAGGCTCTGTTCGAGCGGATGCGTTGCGAACACATGCCGCGCCTCGAGCGCCTGCAGGAGCGCCGCATTGAACTCGTGCATCGAGGACCAGCCGGCCGGCGGGTCGAGGTGATAAACCCGCACCAGGCGCTCATAGTCGAAAAGCTCCCGATACCGGGGCCGCCCCATCAGCCGTGCGGCGAGGGCCTCGTGCGCAATCCAGCTCTGCACCGTCGGCTCCTGCACCCGTTTGTTCAGTATGAACGGCAGCGCCTCCGCCGGACGCCCCCGCGAAAGCAGGATCGTGACGAGCACGTCGACGGCGGCCGCGTCGCGCGGGTCCGCGGTCGCAGCTTCGAGCGCTTCGCTCTCGGCCTCTTTGAGTCGACCCTGCTCGAGCAGCACGTAGGCGAGTTGGGCCCGCAACCGCGGCAGCGGGCCGTGCCTCTTGAGCACGTCGCGCAGGCGCGTCTCCGCCTCCTCGTGGCGGCCCGCGCGGAACAGGATGCCCGCGAGCGCGCCGTGCAGAGCGAGATCGGCCGGCGCCGTTTGCAGCGCCTCCTCCAAACCGCGAGTGAAGAGGGGATCCCCGCGCATGAAGCGCAAGCGCGCGAGATTCATCTGGGCATCGATGTGTCGCGGGCGCTCCGCCGCCGCGCGGGCGTATTCCGCCTCGGCTTCGTCGGGCCGGGAAAGCAGCACGAGCGCCCGCGCCCGGGTGAACCGCAGCTCGAACTCCGGGACACCGAGCGCCTGCGCGCGCTCGAGCGCCGCGAGCGCTTCCTCGGCGCGCTCCATCTGCATGAGGAGCGAGCCCAGATTGTGATGCGCGATCCCGTAATTCGGCGAGAGCTCGAGAGTGCGCCGATAGCTCTGCTCCGCCTCGAGGAGGCGGCCCTGATTTGCCAGCATGAAGCCGAGCAGCGACCAGCTCTCCGCGTCCCGCGGCTCCGCGGCCAGCGTACGCCGCGCCTCGGCCTCGGCCTCCGCGCGGCGCCCCAAATCGTCGAGCGTGAGCGCGAGCTGGTGACGTGCCTTGCGCGCACCAGGCACTTGCGCGAGCACCTCGCGATATTCGGCCAGGGCCTCGCTCAAGCGTCCCAGGTCCCTCAGAAAGTTGCCGAAATTCAGCCGAAATTCATGATTGGCCGGTTCGAGCAAGAGACTGCGCCGCAGGAGCGGTTCGGCTTCCTCCGGGGCGCCGAGACCTGCCCGCGCCAACCCGAGCAAATGGGTCGCCGCCGGCTGATCGGGCGCCTCCTCCAGCACCGAGCGACACGCGGCGGCAGCCTGCTCCAACTCGCCTTGCAGCAGCAGCTGACCGGCGCGCATCAGCGCGCCTTGAAGTTGTGGCGAAGCTGCGATCATGCAGCGCTTGCGCGACGCCGGTAGCCTATATCATGCAAGCGATTGTTTTTCATGCGGGCTCCTCAATCGGCCGCGATGCGCGCTGACCCGCGGAGGGCACCTTACTATAACACCCTCGCCGCGCCCGGCATCGAGGCCGCGCCTCTCCTCCTGGCTCAGGCGTCCCCGCGCTGATACTCTTTGCGGGTGACTCACCGTTGCTCCATCTGGCTATCCGCGTCCTCGGCCGGCATGCTCTGCTCTTGACATGACCAAACACAGGCCATCCCAACCTGGCCTTGTCCGGCCCTCCAATCGACCTCGCTCTGGCTTTCATGGAATTCATGGCACCCCTCGAATTGTTGCAGCAGGCCGGCGCTTTCTGTAAGGCCGGTCAGTGGGGTGAGGCGGAGCAGGTTTGCAGAGCCCTGCTGAAGGCGCAGCCCGATAATTTCGAGGCGCTGAACCTGATGGGCATCATCGCCAGCAAGACGCAGCGCAATCGCGAGGCGGCCGAACTGATCGTGCGAGCCATTTCCGTAAGGCCCGATCAAGCCGTGGCGCACCTCAATCTCGGTAACATATTCCTATCCCTTCAACGACCTGCCGAGGCTCTTGATAGCATTGAGCGGTCCCTGCAACTGAACCCGAACGACGCCCGGGCTTACAATGACCGTGGAAACGCTCTTCGCAGCCTCAATCGCTTCGAGGCGGCGCTGGACAGCTATGAGCGCGCGCTCGCAATCAGGCAGGATTATGCCGAAGCTTGGCATAACCGGGGGGTGATGCTGGGATTACTCAAGCGCTTCGTAGAAGCGCTTGACAGCTATGAGCGCGCACTGAAACTCAATCCGAACATCCCGTGGCTGTACGGGGTGTGGCTGCATACCAAGACGCAACTCTGCGTCTGGAGCGATCTGGATTCTCAAGTTGCAGAGCTCGGCAGAAAAGTGAAGCAGGGAAAAAGAATTACCTTGCCCTTCCCCACACTGGCGCTCGTTGATTCCCCGGCGCTCCATCGTCAGGCAGCGGAGATCTGGCTGAGCGCAAACTATCCCTCGAATCCCGCGCCGCCGCCCATCGAAAAGCGGCGGCACGACAAAATTCGCATCGGGTACTACTCCGCAGACTTTCATGCGCACGCTACTGCCTATCTGACAGCCGGGTTGTTCGAATGCCACGACCGAGAGGGGTTTCACCTGGTGGCGTTCTCCTTCGGGCCCGACGGGCAAGATGAGATGAGAATGCGCTTGTCGGCCGCCTTCGACCAATTTGTGGATGTCCGCGCAAAATCCGACAAGGAGGTCGCGGAGCTGTCCAGAGAGCTGGAGATCGACATTGCCGTGGATCTGAAGGGATTCACGAAACATGGGAGAGCCGGGATTTTCTCCCATCGTGCGGCACCCATTCAGGTCAATTATCTGGGTTATCCGGGCACCTTGGGCGCGTCCTTCATCGATTACATCATTGCCGATCCGATCGTGATCCCGAGTGATAGCCGCCATCGCTATGTGGAAAAGATTGCGTATCTGCCAAACAGCTACCAGGTCAACGATCGCCGGCGGCCCATCGCGTCCGGGGACTTCTCGCGGTCTCTAGCGGGTTTGCCGGCCGAGGGGTTTGTCTTTTGCTGTTTCAACAAAGCGTACAAGATCACGCCGAGCATGTTCAGTTGCTGGATGCGAATACTTAAGCAGGTCGAAGGCAGCATTTTGTGGCTGTTGGAAGATACCCCGACGGCAGCCGTTAATCTGCGCAGGGAAGCGGCGGCGAGAGGGATCGATCCTGAGCGTCTGATTTTCGCCCCGCACATGCCGGCGGCCGAACACCTGGCAAGGCATCGCGCCGCCGATTTGTTCCTCGACACGCTGCCCTACAACGCCCATACCACCGCCAGCGACGCATTATGGGTCGGATTGCCGATATTGACCCGCATGGGCGATTCGTTCGCGTCGAGAGTCTGCGCCAGCCTGCTCCGGTCAGTCGGATTGCCGGAGCTCGTGACATCCACGTGGGAGCAGTACGAGGCGACGGCCGTCGAGCTTGCAATGCAGCCGGGTCGACTGTCGGGTATTCGAGATCGGTTGGACCGGAACCGGCTGACAACGCCCCTGTTCGACACCCAAGCGTTCACGCGTCATCTGGAGAATGCGTTCTTGCAGATGTACCAGCGCTACCAATCGGGTTTGAACCCCGAACACATCTTCGTGGCAGTGTAGTGGCGAGGGGTCGCCGAGCAGACCACCGGGACCTGAGAGCCGGGCCGCTTTGTTACGACGCTTACAGCCCGACCGACAATGAGTACAATGGCCAGAAAATCCCGGGGAGACTCCTTTGACACCGACTCGTTTAGTAACATTTCATCGCACAGCTTTTCTCGCGGCGATCTTCATTGTGGCCGCGGCACCCTGCGACGCCCAGACACCGGCACCGACCTCTTCGGCGCCCACATCGACCACACCCGCATCGTCGGCAACCCCTTCGTCCGCAACGGCACCATCGACGCCGGCGGCGAGTGATGCAGCAGACGCGAAGCCTGTGAGCGCTGCGACCGATGCCTCCGATCCCTCACCTGAGGTGATCAAGAAGGCCCGGCGCGAGGGTCTCAAGCCGAAGAAGCGTGACGGCGTGATCAAGTTTTGCGAAACGGATAAGTCGACCGGGACGCACTTCGAGACCGAAAAATGCTACACCCAGATCCAGATGGAAGAGTTGGCCCAGCAGCGACAGGACGCGCGTAATCAATTGGGGCAGCCAGTCGCTTGCGGTGGTTCGTGCTCCGGCCATTGATCACCGCGCGGCCTCAGGGGCGTGGCTTCAGCCGGATTTCGAACAGTTTCGGCCAATTCTTGCCGGTGACGAACAGCCGGTTGCCCTCGGCATCGTAGGCGATACCGTTGAGAACGTCGGTCGTGCCGGCCACCCTGTCCTCCGCCGGCAACAGGCCGCGCAGGTCGACGATGCCGGCCACGTGTCCGTCGCGTGGATCGATGCGCAGGATCCAGTTCGTCTGCCATACGTTGGCGAAGATCTCACCTTTGATCCATTCGAGCTCGTTCAGGCGTTCGACCGGCTTGCCGTTCAGCGTGACCGGGATCATGCCGGCGGGCAGCAGGGTCTTGGGATTCAAGACGCGCAGGGTCGAGGTGCCGTCGCTCATGAAGATTTGCGTGCCGTCCTGCGTCAGCGCCCAGCCTTCGCCCTCGTAGTGAAAGTCCCCCAGCGGCTTGAAGGTTTTCAGGTCGTACACGAATCCCACGTGCGATTGCCAGGTGAGCTCGATCAAGCGGCTCCCCCAGTTGACGATGCCTTCGCCGAAATACTGACCCGGAATGTCGTGCCGCTCGAGCACCTCGCCGGTTCGCAGGCGGACTTTGCGGATCGTGGAGTGACCCTCGAGGCCGGTGCTTTCGTACAGGAATCCGTTCAAGAAGAAGAGTCCCTCGGTGAAGGCCTCCGGATCATGCGGATAGACGTGCACGACCTCGTAGTCGTAAACCGGAACGGCCGCCCGCGCCCACGCCGGCACGGCCAGGGCCAGCGCGCAGCAGACGAACACGCTCGCCGGGAAGCTGCGGCTGAGCAGCCTCATGGATTGGCCGAATTACCTTCGGAATTGCCCTCTGCGGCGCCGTCATAGTTCACCACGCCGGCGAACTCGAACGTGCTCACGAGCAGGGCGTCATCGCCGCGAACGGCGTGCGCGGGTTGGGTGCAGAATCCGCGCGCCTCGACCCGGTAGCTCGTGCCCGGCCCCAATCGGCGTTGCGACAGCGAGTCCACCGTGCAGCGGGAATCGCCCAGCGTGCCGTAGATTCGATCCGTGCCCTGTACGATGACCGTGAGATTGGTCGCCACCGCGTGTGCCGGACGGCCCTCCAGAACCCCCGTGAGCCCGAACACGAACAGAAGGTCCGGCTTGGCGCCGCGGCGCTGGAAACTGAGGCGCACCCCGGGCGGCGTGACTCTTGCCTCGCCCTGGCAATGCAGCCCCGAGTTGGTCCAATTGATGCGCGCCTCGACGGCGCCCGCGAGGCGCGCGCGCAGGTAGCCGTCCCCGGAGCTGAGGCAGTCTGCGGCCACCGCGGCGGCCGGCGGCGGCGCTCCGGACCCGGGCAGTGCGAAAGTCCCCGGCGCCTCCGGCGCGGACACTCCCACGGCGGCCGGCGTCGGGGAGGCGGTCTGTGCGGCCGCACGCGGTTGCGCGGTCGGGGCGCCCGCCGCTGCGAAGCCGGCACCGGCGAGCGTGGGCATGAGCGCCGCGGCGGCAAGGCTCTGCGCAAGGCTTCGCCCAAGGCTCCGTCCAAGGCTCCGCCGAGCCCTTCGCCTTCCCAGCGCGGACATAACCGTTATCATCTCGCGATGTTGCCAGACGCGCCCCGTAG
>Ga0116227_10011510_pt1 | contig 14833 bp, 13 predicted proteins | sample S1TSphgellanicum_FD_89693 | JGI IMG/M metagenome (GOLD analysis project Ga0116227, IMG submission 89693) | Host-associated microbial communities from peat moss isolated from Minnesota, USA - S1T2_Fb - Sphagnum magellanicum MG | ecosystem: Host-associated > Plants > Peat moss > Unclassified... | reverse complement strand
GAAAAGCTCTGGCTTTTGCTCGATCGATACCATGTGGGATTTCAAGGAGATCCTCACATCGGTAGGTTTGTATCCGTATATTTTGATCCCAATTATTACGCTTGTATCGCCGTGCTGTTTTTTTTGATTTCCTATCGAGTGTATGAAAAAACCGGAGAAAAGAGGTACGGTATCCTTTCTTTTTTGTGTATAATTTCGGGGTTTCTCTCTTGGTCTCGCAGCGGGATAGCCCTTTTGATTTTCGTTCTTTGCTACATGTTGCGGCTTTTCATAAAGAGAGAGAGAATTACGAAAGAAGCGGTATATCTTAGCGGTTTTTTTTGCTCCTTCTTTGTTTTTTACATGGCCGTATATTTTGAAGAAGCATTTATCTTTTTTGAAAGAGTTTTGTATTTTTTTGAAGACGAATCCGCTCTTTGCAGATTGAGAACGTTTCTGTTCGGACTCGAACTTTTTGCGGCATATCCCCTATTTGGCGTAGGGATTAATTTTTTGTATCGTTATACGAGACCCGAGCTCGGGCTCAATTCGTTGGATTCTTCCCTGCTTTGTTTGCTTATTCAAATCGGGAGCATTCCGTTTCTGGGATTAACCGGGTACGGGGTTTACAAATTTCTTGTATTCAGAAACTTTTGGTTATCCCGGAAGGAAAAGCTTCGGAGTGAATATGCCTTTTTAGGGGTATTTTTTTTCTACGGACTTTCGGTGGTATTGTTTGCGGGGCAATTTAACAACGTACTGCTTTACCCGTTTTGGATGATTCCTTTCGGAGTCGTTTCTCTATTTTTGATAAAAAAAGTAATGGAAGAGCCCTCTTCGATCAAAGAGGGCTCTAAATTTACTCGGCGCTTAAGTGTAAGCACTGCTGATTAGATTCGCAGTATAACTCCCCACCTGTATCAGAGTTTGTGCAAGAGAAACCAGGTTTGATAAGTTCGTGCTGTCTTCCGAGAGCTGAGTTTGCAGCTGCTGGGTTCCGGTGGAGGCGTTTGTTTCTCCCGTTTGAGATACCGCGGCATCGTTTTGATAGTTGGCGTTGTTGATACTGAAAGAGTTGGTCTGATTGGTATTCCAGTTCGAATCCGAAGGAGAGTTTGCAAGAGTAACGGATTGGTCGTAATTGAGAAGGTCCGTCGCTACCGCATATTCGTCGTCGAGTAAGGCGGATGCCACAAGACCTGCCGCTGCATCCGCATTTTGCTTGTTCGCAAGGGTATCTTGACTCCTTACGGTCGCCTCTACCAGAGCGAATTGAAAATTGATACCCATAAAAAATTCTCCTTTTTTTATTAGGCCGTGTACGCTTTGGACAGGATACTTCCCATATACTGCCCTATCTGGACCAGCACGTTTGCTATTGATATCGCATTCGAAATATTGGTTCCGTCTTGAGAAACTTGCGATTGCAACTGCTGCACTGCGGTACTTGCGTTATTTTGTCCGGTTTGAGAAATACTCGAATCGTTTTGATAATTACTATTTGCCAAACTAAAGTTATTACTGTCGGAAGTTGTCCAATTGCCGGAATTTCCCGCCGTAGCTGCCTCTTGCACCAAGTTATTATCGATCGTAAGCAGGGCTGTGGATTCGGCGATTTGGTTTTCAAACAAAACGTTTGCGAGATCTCCCGCAACCGCATCGGCCGATTCCTTGGCATCAAGAGCATTCTCAAAGCTGAATATGGCATTCACAACCATCACTTGATAAGAACTTGGCACGGTGTAAATCCTCTTATTACGTAGTTTGTTGTTTTACCATGGAAGCACACTGCTGCTCCTGGCTCATCTGGATACTGTTTGTAATTCCGTAAAACTGGTCAATTTCCTGAACTTGGAAGTTTTCTATTGTCTGAGTACTGGTTGCTATCCCTTCCACCGTTTGAGCTGCCGTGTTTAAATCGGATTGAATCGTTGCGGGTTCGGTGTATACCAAAGGAGCGTTCCCCGTTGTAATCGTTCCCGAAGCCGAAGAAGAACCGTAGGGTTGAGTCCAACTACAAGTAGCGCTTGCGATTCCCGAGAGATCCCCGTTTGACCAAGTATCGGGGTCTACGTTAGCCGTTGTTGTGCTCGGGTTGAATATGGTTGCGATCCCTATCAATGCCGTCGAAATCTGCGAGTACTGGCTTGAAGAAATAGGGGTTCCGCTTGTTCCCCAAATGGACGTATCGGTCAAAAAACCTAAAATATTAAGCTCGGAGCTGGAGATTGTGCCCGTGGTCGGGGAGACAACGGTGGCGGTAAAGCCGAACGAGTAGTTAGGGCCGCTTTCGGGAGCTACCGTGTTGTTGATCCCGGCTATCATTGTCATAATTCCCGAAAAAAATTCATAGTTGCTCGTACAGTCGAGGCTGGTTGAAGTACAGTTACAGGTCCCGCTGGTTGACGTAGTACTGGTGCAGTCGTTAGTACAGCAGTTGCCGACACAAGAGGTGGTGGTAGAAGTTTCCGTTCCGGTACAGTCGGGACTGCTGCCGAGGGTGTTAAAAGCACTTTGCGCTTGAATGACGAAAGCGGAGATATCGGAGGCCATATTTTGGATCGAAGCTTGCTCGGCAATCTGATCTCCGAGGAAGTTCGATACTGCGGGCAAATACTGGCTTGTGATGATTAACATGATCTGTCCGTAAATCAAAGAGCGTTGGTCGGCACCTACTCCCGAATTGGCGGCCGCTACAAGAGCTATGATTTCCTGATTGACGGCAGTCCAAATTGCATTGTCGACTTGCGCTTGCAACCTACTAAGTAAGATCGAGTTGCAGTCCGTTGCAAGTTGCTCGAAAATCGACAAAAGAACGTTGTCCGAAATAGAACAGGATGAACTTCCTCCGTACGGATTGCTCAAACTCGAAGGAGTGGTTAGAGTTAATAATTGGGTAGACATAAGTTTATTCCCCTTTTTAATTACCCACATTATATGTTCAAATTATTAAGATAATTTAAAGATTTAAGAGTCGGCTCTTATTAAGAAAGAGAGTTAATTGTTCTTTAGCTTTTTAAGTAAAAAATAAATCTTTTATAAAGCGGGAGGGAGGGGGGATTTTTCGGGACAAGAGGGGCTTAAGGCAAGTTCAATTCCGTCCGGTCTTTCAAGTAAAAGCAACCTGAGGCCTATCTCGTAATAGGTGATTCCTTTCCTTGAAATTAAGTTTCGGAGTACGGATACACGCTGTTCAAACGCTTTCTTACTTGTAGTAAGGGAAAAAAGGTCCATTTCGGTCATGATTTGCTCAAGAGGGAGTCCTTCTATCGTTTCTCGTACGCTTTCGGAAATTTCTTTCAAAGCGTTCGGAAGATGCATAAGAAAATTGTCAACCCCCTCATTTTTCTCGGGAAATGATAAACCGTTGTCAATTTTACGGATTCCGTAGACGAGAGGCTCGGTGTATTTCGGATAGACTAAAAAATTGCTCGCGTGAGCATCGGTATCAAAAGTGAGCCAAGTAAAGAGTATCGCGGCCGCAAAATCCTCCCGGTCGATATAAGGTTCGATTTCGAGTCCTTCGGCAAAGAGTTTTCGGAGCAAAGAACGAAGAGTAATCGTTCCCCCGAGATACCTTTGTACGGAGCAAAGCCTTTCTTTACGATTTTCCGTATAAGGAAGAGAAAACTCCGGCAGGGGGATATGAGCGAGATGTGTTTCGGGAGTGAGGTGCTCAAGGCCCGAAAGAACCGCTAGTCGATAGCAAAATGCTTCGATCTGCGGAGCCTTGAGATGTCTTTCTTCCTTCGGTTTGATAATAAAGTAAGGAGTCCCGTCTCTTCCCGAAAGAAGATAAGGTGCTCTTCCCCCTTCATGGACGCAGGAGGTTATTCCTTCCGATAGAAGAGTTTCTAATGTTTCAAATAATGAAATTTCCTCATGACTTTTTTCGGAGGCTCCAAGGGCGACCGAAAAAAAGAGGACGATTTTAAGGCAAAGAAGTTTCGAAACAAAGGCGTTCAAAAAAGATTCCCCCTGCAGGAGACAGTTCCACATTTTTCAGGTGCGGTTTTTTAAGATAATGAAGATTGAGATGGACTATGGGAGAGAGCGGCATTTCTTCGATTAGCAAACTCTCCGCTTTTTCAAGAGTGGATATTCTTTTGGCTCCCGATTCCAACCCGGCAATCAAAAGTAAATCCCGATAGCCGGGATGTTCCCAAGAGGGATAGTTTTTTACATTTTCTTTGGTTTGGAAACGCTCCAAAATACTGATCGGGTCACAATATTGGGCTCTACAAGTTATTTGGGCGAAAAAATAACTTCTCTTCCCCAAAGCATCCAAAAGAAGTTTTCTTTCGGTACTTTTAATTTTCACCCCGATTCCGAGGTTTTCGAGCCATTGCTGCTGAATGATTTGGGCTAATTTTTTCTCCCCCCTGGAAGCAGGGTATAGATAGAGGAGGCGGCTTTCGAGTTCTTTTTTTTCGATGCCGAGTTCTTCAAGAGCAAGGGTCAGCAGCCGTTTTGCTTCTTCCGTGTTTTCAAGGGAGAACGTTTTTTTATTTTCTCCCACGAGACAAGGAGGGATTGCCGACGAGGCCGCTTTTTCTTTGGAGTCGAACCCGTATTCTGCCAGCAACTCTCGATTTACCGACAAGCTGAAGGCTTGTCTGAGATGTTTATTCGAAAAAAGGGAGGATTCGGTATTGAACGTAATGTACGTTGTCGCTGCTATAGGTGTTGTAAGCACCTCTTCGGAGGGAAGCCTTCCCGGAGCCTCCGAAGGAGGAGTGAAAAAAGGAGAGCCGATTAGATCGATCTCTCCTTTTTCGTACAGTTGAAGAGCCGTCATTTCATCTTTGATGATACTGAGCCTTATCGAATCCATTCCAACTTCTTTTTCTCCGAAATAGTAGGGATTTTTTTCGAGAACGATTTCATTGTCGTGCAGCCATTTACTCAGCATAAAAGGCCCGTTTGAAATAAAAGAGGTTCCTTTTTTTTCTATTTCCGGATGAACGGGAGAAAATACGCAAAAAGAAATCAATTGAAGAAAATGGGGGGTCGGAGCCTCAAGTTCTACTACAAAGGTATTGGAGTTTTTACAGTATATTCTCGTTTTTTCGACCGGGATGCGGCCCTTTTTTGCGTCGTATGCTCCTTTGATCGGGTATAAAAGATGAGCGTTTGAGCTCGGAAAATCGGGATAGAGCATATCTTTCCACGCTTTTTCGAAATGGGACGCCAAGACCGGGCTCCCGTCCGACCATTTAGTTTTTCCCAAATGAAAGGTATAGACCGTACCGTCTTTTGAAATTTCGTACGAGTAACATTGAGCGGGAGTGATCGACCCGTCGGGATGCAGTTTCACAAGCCCTTCGAACAACATGAGCTGCATGTGAGCGGAAAGTACGTCCCCCCCTTTTCTCGGGTCCAAGCTGGAGGGGTCTTCGGCTATTGCAAGTCTTAGCTGTCCCGGAAGAACGGGGCGGGAAGAATTGGAGCAAGATTCACAAAAAAAGAAGAGCGCAAACAAAGCGAGTCGAAAGAATCCCATTAAAAAACCGTATTGAACTTTCACGAAAGAAGCCTAAAAACAAGTAATTTTCCTCAATAAACATATTTCATGCAATCTTTTTTCAGTTTTTAATTTAAAGAACGTGAAATGTTAAAAAATAATAAACTGAATTAAATTAAACTTTCCGTTTTTTAGACTCGAGTCTTTTTTCTTTTTGGGAATTTAATTTTAAAATAAATTTATCCGGTGTATAGAGAAATTAGATTAATACCCCCGAGGAAAATGGATCATAATCTCAAGATCGTTCTTATCTTAACCGTCGGGTTTACTTTGGCGAGCCTATTCGGATACCTCGTTCAAAGAATTAAGCTGCCGACGATGCTCGGCTTTCTTGTTGCGGGGTATATGATCGGTCCCCATTTTCCGGGGTACGCCGCCGATCTCCAAACTGCCCAGCAGCTTGCGGAAGTCGGTGTAGTGCTGATGCTTTTTAGCGTAGGACTTCACTTTAAACTGGAAAATTTATTTAAGGTAAAAAAAATTGCGATCCCGGGAGCAATACTGCAGACGTCAATCGCTACCGCCGTAACGGTTTTATTCACCGGCTTGACGGGATGGTCGGTCCAATCGGGAATTGTGCTCGGACTTGCAATCGGAGTGGCAAGTACTTTTGTAATGGCAAGAGTATTGTCCGATTTCAATCTTTTAGATACCCAAGAAGGGCACATTGCGATCGGATGGCTTGTTGTTGAAGATATTTTCACCGTGATCGTGCTGGCTCTTTTCCCTTTAATTGCGATCTATAACGAGTCAAGCGGCGGCTCTTACCAATCAATCATAACATCCATACTTCTTGTTATAGGGAAGCTCGCGATTCTTTGCCTTCTCGTATTCACAATCGGATATAGAGCAATTAAATTTGTTCTGACAAGAATTGCAAGAGTACGCTCTCAAGAGCTTTTCACTTTGACGATTTTGGCTCTCGTATTTTTAGTTGCTTCCGGCTCCGCTTTAATATTCGGCACATCCCTTGCTCTCGGAGCTTTTATTGCGGGGATGGTTATCGGAAAAACAAACGTTAAACATCAAGCGGCGGCAAACGCTCTATCTTTAAGAGATACCTTTACCATCGTATTTTTCTTATCGGTCGGAATGCTTTTCAATCCGTTTGTGATAGCGGATCATTTGGGGTTGTTTTTGGGGATAACGGCTATAATTTTAGTTGTCAAACCTCTCGTTGCTTTCTTGTTTGTTATCGGATTTCGACTTCGGGTAAAAGCGGCTCTTGCGGTGAGTTTCTCTCTTGCTCAGATAGGGGAATTTTCTTTTATTTTGGCAGAGCAGGCAACAATCCTTAAACTGCTTCCCGAAGAAGCGTATGACGTTATCGTTGTTTGCGCACTGATTTCGATCGGGCTCAATCCTTTGCTATTTCGAGGTTTGGAAGGGGTGGAGAAATTGGTTCGTATCATTCCTTTTCTCAGTCGAGTTCGAAAGAATACAAAAGACTTCCGTATCGAAAAATCTCTTAAGATAAGACAAAAAGCAATTGTTGTCGGCTACGGCCCGATAGGGAGAGAAGTTACCAAAACTTTGCAAGAATGGGAGTATTCCGTTGCAATTATCGAACATAATATCGATACGGTTTCGGATCATTTAAGCGACGTACGTATCATATACGGAGACGCCTCTTTCGATCAGCTCCTTCAAGAGGCGGATGTCGAGCATGCCAACTTACTTGTCGTTACAAGTCCCGAACTTCAAACTACGCACCGGATCATTGAATTTGCGAGAAGAATGAACTCCAAAATCAAAATTGTGGCTAGGGTAAATCACTTGAGCGACGTTCCCGGCATGCAAAAAATGAAAGTACTCCACGTATGTAGTGAAAGAGAATCTTGCAGGGCTTTTATTGAAGCTATTTTACAAGTTAGGCTTGAAGGAATCTAAATCCGTTTCGGAAGCTCCGAAGCGGACGGGTCAAATATTAGATCCGGGGGAGACATTTCCCTATTTTAGATAAGAGTTTCGATTTTTTTTCGGGAGAGTATCTCGATTTGGAGCAACTTAGAAATTCTTCGAGACCTTTTCTTCCAATTTCTCAATGTTTGCCTCAACGGATTCCGCTTTTGTCGTTTTTTGCGATATTTTGGCGACTGTTTTTTCGCATTTTGAAGAATCTGAAGCCGATCGAAGAAAACTTTCAAAAAGTTGTCCGATTTTTTCTTCAAGTTTTGAAAGCCTTTGCTCGGCTCTTCCTAGCCTTTCTTGTAAGCTCGAGCGTATTGCGAGAGTAATGTTTATGGGGCTTTTTTTTCATAAGATAATCCTTTTTTTGTATAGATCCGATTTTAGGTTGACAATGTTAGAATTGTTTTTGTTTTTTTAATTATTAAAATAATTATCCCCGAAATAATGCGTATGGGAACGTTTCTTAATTTAAAAAATTATTTTTTCCGATTGAGGGGAGGTCACAGTTAGATGTAGAGAAAAATCTCCCGCTAATTTAAGATCTGACTGAATAGCACCTCAAGAAAAGGAAAAGAATATGCTGAATCGGGAGTCTATTTTTGTGTCCACGGTCCGAAGTCTTTGCAAAACCTTCGGAGTTATTACGGGGGCTTTTGTTGCTCTTGTTGTCGTTTTACTGACTCTTTCCTTTTTCTCTCCTTCCGATCTTCTTCCTCCGAAAAGCGAAATGACGATAGCTCCCGATGCGGACGGATCAAGACGGATGCTTTCTTTTGATTCCCCTGCCGTGTTAAAAATTAACATTCAAGGGGTAATCGGTATGAATGATCTTACCGGCGATGCTTTCAAAGATATTTTATATGATTCAAGAGAAGATCTCCTTGCAAAGCGAGTACAAGCAATTCTTTTATACATCGATACTCCCGGCGGATCTGCCATAGACAGCGAAGCAATTTATCACGCGTTGAAAGAGTATAAAAAGAAATATGGAGTTCCCGTTTATGCTTTCGTAGAAGGACTTTGTGCCTCGGGAGGGATGTATATTGCCTGCGCGGCCGATAAAGTTTACGCGACTTCGGGAAGTATCATCGGCTCCGTCGGAGTGAGACTGGGTTCCGCTTTTTTCAACTTCACCGATCTGATGAAAATTGTCGGGGTCAAGGCGCTCACGATTTCGGAAGGAAAAGACAAGGACATGTTAAACCCGTACAGACCTTGGCGAGAAGGGGAAGATTCTTCTTTAGTCAACATCACGAAAGAGAGTTACGATCAGTTTGTTTCCGTTGTTTCGGAAAACAGACCTCTCTTGGACAAAGAAAAACTGGTAAACGTGTACGGCGCTCAGGTGTATCTTGCGCCGACGGCCGAAAAGCTCGGGTATATCGATTTTGCAAATGCAGACTATGAAGAAGCAGTCAAACAACTCGTTGCGGCAAGTTCCATCGGAGACAAGCCTTATCAGGTAGTCGAGCTTAAAAGACCTCGAAGCCTAATTGCCACGCTGACTCAAAGCGCACCTAAACTATTTTCGGGCACGGTGCGGCATGAACTGGAACTCGGACCTCAAGCGAGGCCCGAATTTCACGGAAAACTGTTATATCTTTATCAACCATAACCCTATCGTCCTCTTCGGACTTCCGAAGAGAACTCCCATCTTATGAAAAAAATCTTTATTCTCGATGCCGTAAATTTCTTGTTTCGATCCTATTATGGAATCAGACCGATGACGAATGCGGCAGGAAAATCTACCCACGCTCTTTTCGGATTTATAAGATCGCTGAATAAAATCAGGGAAGATTTTTCCCCGGATTATCTCGTTGCCGTTTTCGACGGACCCGAAAATAAAAAATCTCGAACCGATATCTACGAGGGATACAAAAGCCACCGTAAGGGGATGCCGGAAGATTTATTCCCCCAACTTGAAGAAGCGGTGATATTTTGTCGGCTTGCCGGGATTCCCAACTTGATGATTTCAGGCGTTGAAGCCGACGATACGATCGGCAGTCTTACAAAATGGGCATCAAAATCCGGCCTGGAAACATATATTTGCACGAGCGACAAAGATCTTTGCCAGCTTGTTTCCAAATCGGTTTTTTTAGTCCACGCCCATAAAGACAATAAGATCGTAGATGAAAAGGGAGTGTTTGAGCTGTTTGAAGTAAAGCCCGACCAAATTGTCGACTATCTTGCTTTGATCGGCGATGCCTCGGACAATATCCCGGGTATTGAGGGAATAGGCCCTAAAACTGCGGCGACGCTTCTCGGCGAGTATGGAACTCTTGAGTCTCTTTTGGATCAAGCGGAAAAAATTGCCGGAAAAAAAGGTCATTTACTCGTCGAAGGGAAAGAGAGTGCTCTGATGAGCAAGCGGCTTGCGAGCCTGGATTTTTCCGTTGAAGTTCCTCATTCGAAAGAATTTTATATCCCGGGGTGCCCTTCGAAAGAAATGCTGATAGATTTCTATAAGGAACATGGTTTTCGTTCGCTTATCCCCGAACAAGAGGGGAAAAGTTCTTCCTTTACGGAAACGACTTATAAGACGATCGGCTCCAAAGAGGAACTAACAAAACTTTTAACCGTCCTCCGAAAACAAAGTTCTATCTGTTTCGATACCGAAACAACGGCCCTTCGTCCTATGGAAGCTTCTTTGGTAGGTATCGGTCTCGGGTATAAACCCGGGGAGGCGTACTACATACCGATGAACGGGGGGCTCCCTAAAGAAGAGGTGCTTTCATTTTTAAAAGCACTATTTTCCTCCGAAGGGATTTCTTTTTACGGACATAATACGAAATACGATCTCCACATTCTCTGCAATGAAGAGATTCCTTTGCCCAAGATTGATTTTGATACTATCTTGGCCTCATATCTCATCAATCCTCATAATCCTAAGCACGGGCTTGACGATCTTTGCGTCAATTATTTTGCGCATGCAAAAATCCCTATAGATACTTTAATAGGTAAAGGAAAATCACAGATTTCGATGGATCTCGTTCCCGTCGAGAAGGTGGCTCCTTATTGTTGTGAAGACGTAGATTATACGATCAGATTGAAAGAGCTGTTTGTTAAGCAATTGGAGGAGATGGGCTTAACTTCCGTATTGCAAGCAATAGAGCTTCCTTTATTGCCCGTTTTACTTTCAATGGAAAGAAGGGGACTCTTTCTCGATCTTCCCGCGATTAGAAAACTTTCCGTCGAGCTTTCCGCAAAAATATCCGCTCTCGGAAAAACGATTCATGAAATTGCGGGAGAGGAATTCAATATAAATTCTCCCAAGCAACTTTCCGAAATTCTTTTTTCCAAATTGGGGTTGCATCCTCCGAAAAAAACGCAAACCGGGTTTTCCACTTCCGCCGAAACTTTAGAGAGTTTGATAAAAAAATCTCCGATTATCGAGCCTCTTTTGGAGTACAGACACATGGAAAAGCTTCGGTCGACCTATGCCGACGCTCTCCAAGAAGAGATCAATCCTTTCACCGGAAGAATTCACTGTAATTTTAACCAATTCATGACTGCCACCGGAAGACTCTCCTGCCAAAATCCCAATTTGCAAAACATTCCTGTAAGGAGTGAAGAGGGGAAGAAAATTCGCACGGCTTTTCGTCCCGAAATCAAAGGGTGGAGCTATCTTTCGGCGGACTATTCTCAAATAGAATTAAGACTTCTCGCTCACTTAAGCGAAGATCCGATTCTTATCGACGCCTTTAACTCGGGGGCGGACGTTCACGTGCATACCGCTTCGGTTATATTCAATACTTCCATTTCGGAAGTAACTCCCGAAATGCGTCACAGAGCAAAAGCGGTAAATTTCGGAGTTCTTTACGGACAGCAGGCGTTCGGACTGTCTCAAGGGTTAAAAATGGATTACAAAGAAGCTTCTCGGTTTATAGAGACCTATTTCGAGCGATACAAGAAAGTAAAAGAATATATTGAATCTTGTAAGCAGCTCGTAAGAGAGAAAGGTTTCTCCGAAACGATCACGGGTAGAAAAAGACCGATTCCCGAAATCGAGAGCAAAAATCCGATGCTTAGAGCACTGGGAGAGAGGCTTGCCGTGAATACCCCTCTCCAAGGAACTGCCGCGGATTTGATAAAATTAGCTATGATTGAAATCCGGCGTAAGTGGAAATTTAAACAATCTTTTATGATCCTTCAGATTCACGATGAACTGCTGTTTGAAGTGCCGGAGGAAGAATTGGAGTCCGTTTCCGCCTTTGTAAAAGAACATATGGAAAACGTTTTTTCGTTAAAAGTTCCTTTAACCGTCGATATTTCAGTTGGAAAGAATTGGGGGGAGTGTTAGTATTTGAAGAAAATAGCAATAACCGGAGGCCTTTCTTCAGGAAAGACAACGGTTTGTCAGTTTTTAGCGGAACTGAGCGCCTATATAGTCAGCGCCGATGAAATCGTTCACAACCTCCTTTCGTCAGATTCGAACGTTCAAAAGCAAATAGTTGATTTATTAGGCACGGATGTTTTAATTCAAGGTCAATTAAACCGAGAGGCGATAGCGAAGAAGGTATTTTCCCGAGAAGCGCAGCTCAAGTCTTTAGAAAATATATTACACCCTCTTGTATTCCATACGATTGAATCCCGATACCAAGCCGTTAAAAATGACTCCGAGTATACTTTTTTTGTCGCTGAAGTACCCCTTCTTTATGAAACAAAGAACGTAGAATGGTTTGATGCCGTCGTTGTTGTTTTAGCCGAAGAAAAGCTCTGTGAAAAAAGATTTTGTGAACGAAAAGAAGGAACCGCAGCTCCGTTTGCCGAGAGAATCTTAAGGCAAATCCCCCCTTCGCAGAAAGCGGCTCGGGCGGATTTTGTGTTACAAAACAACGGAGACAAAGTTCTTTTGAAAAACCAAGTGATAAAACTTGCAACGCAATTGCACCTAACTTAAATGCAAATAAGGAGACCTTCCGATCCATGAACTCAGAAGACAGAAACTCGGCCTCGATGAGACCGGAACAAACCCAGCTTATTCCCCCTCCGGATTTTCCTGCCGCACCTCCGGAATCGATCACAAAGATTGCAGATCTTCAGAGAATGAACATAGATCAGCTCAATCACTTTGCAAGAAACATCGGTTTGAAAAATTTAGGTGCCTTGACCAAATCTCAAATTGTATTCGAGATCGTGAAAGCTCTTTCCGACAGGCCGACCGAGACTCTCGTAGGAGAGGGTGTATTGGAAGTTCTCCCGGACGGATTCGGATTTCTGCGTTCCCCCAATTATAACTATCTTCCTTCCGCAGAAGACATTTATGTTTCTCCCGCTCAAATCAGACGTTTTGATTTGAAAAAAGGAGATACCATTTTCGGAACCATCAGATCGCCTAAAGAGAAAGAGAAGTATTTTGCCATGTTAAAAGTGGATAAAATTAACGGTCTTTCTCCCGAAAAAGCAAGGGAACGTATCTTATTTGAAAACCTCACTCCTCACTATCCAAATTATCGACTGGTGATGGAAACGCAAAAAGATAATCTGACCAACAGAGTAATCGACCTGGCCTCTCCGATCGGAAAAGGGCAACGTGCTTTGATTGTGGCTCCTCCAAGAACCGGTAAAACGATCATTTTGCAAAATATCGCAAACGCGATTGCGACAAATAACCCCGACGTATATTTGATCGTACTGCTTATCGATGAAAGACCGGAAGAAGTTACGGACATGGTCCGAAGCGTAAAAGGAGAAGTGATCTCTTCAACGTTTGACGAGCCTCCCGAAAGGCACGTTCAAATTGCCGAAATGGCAATTGAAAAAGCTCGTCGTCTTGTTGAATATCGTCATGACGTTGTGATATTGCTCGATTCCTTAACGCGTCTTGCAAGAGCTTATAACACCGTACAACCTCATTCCGGAAAAATCCTGACGGGGGGTATTGATGCCAACGCACTCCACAAGCCGAAAAGATTCTTCGGAGCCGCAAGAAATATTGAAGAGGGGGGGTCCTTAACCATTATTGCGACCGCGCTTATAGATACCGGATCCAGAATGGACGAGGTTATCTTCGAGGAATTCAAAGGAACGGGAAACATGGAGCTCGTCTTGGACAGAAGACTGGCTGACCGAAGAGTGTATCCTGCAATCGATCTGATTAAGAGCGGTACTCGTAAGGAAGAGCTTCTTTACCATAGAGAAGAGCTTGAGAAAATTTATCTTATGAGACAAGCACTTGCGGATCTTTCCCCTCTCGATGCGATGAATCTTCTTCTCGGAAGACTCAAAAAAACCAACAGCAACGTAGAGTTTCTTCTTTCCATGAAAGACTAATTTTATCGACCGAATCGACCGCCAAGTATCAACTTTTCGGTCGATTTTTTCTTTTAATACTTCAATTCAAGCTTCGGATGAATTTCTTTCGGCTCCAAAAGCATGCCGGTCGGAGGGTTGTTCTTTAAATGGATTTCTCCTATGTAAAGCGAGCAAATGCCGTCTGCCAATAATTAACAAATCCGTTAGTTTTTAGGTAAAAGAGGATCTTATGAGCAAGATGACAAAAAACCCTTTTAAATTTGGAGATCCGGTCGAGGGAGACTATTATCTTCCCGGGCCCGATCTTGAAAATTTTGTTTCCCAATATGTCCTTAGTCGTATCCCCGTAGTATTGATAGGACCTCGTCGGTTTGGTAAAACCTCATTTTTATTGAATCTTCTGAAGAAGATTTGACAAGACGGGTATTCGTATTTGTTTGTGGATATTTTTAACATTACTTCTCATCGCGACTTTTTGCACCAAATGCTCAGAGCCGTTAAAGAAAAAGAAACTTGGAAGGAATCGATCCAAACCAAGTTTTTTTCACTTGCAAAACTACGACCTAAGATTTCCGAACAAATTGCTACACATACCGGAGCGCCTTCTTTTGATTTAAACTTGGATAAATCCCCCGCCGGAGAGAGTGATGTAAAAGAAATGATCCAGGATGTTTTTGCAGGATTGAGCAAGTTAGGAAAAAATTTAATATTTGCCGTAGACGAGTTTCAGAAAATCACTGAGATAGACGACGGAGGGTGGCTGGAAGCTACTTTAAGAACTCATATGCAGCAGTTAAAAAATACTTCGTTTATATTTACCGGATCTCGAAGGAGCGTCATTTATCACATGCTCAACAATTCGTCAAGACCGTTATATAAATTCTGCCAGTCAATTGAGTTCCCTTCATTCGGAGAGGAATTTACCGACCGGATTTTAGAAAGGTTTAAGAATGTGAAGATACGTTGTGATCGCAATGCGATAAAACACTTAAGAAATATTGTTCGAGAGAGTCCAAATTACGTTCAGATGGTATGTTTTCATGTACCGCCACCAATTTTGTGAACACAAATTTGCATTAAATGTTTTTTCTCTCGAACAGATCGTCCCGTTCGCGTCGTCTCCCCGAGCTATGTAGGGCTCAGTCGCGACGTCTTCACTATACT
>Ga0116227_10011508_pt1 | contig 14835 bp, 9 predicted proteins | sample S1TSphgellanicum_FD_89693 | JGI IMG/M metagenome (GOLD analysis project Ga0116227, IMG submission 89693) | Host-associated microbial communities from peat moss isolated from Minnesota, USA - S1T2_Fb - Sphagnum magellanicum MG | ecosystem: Host-associated > Plants > Peat moss > Unclassified... | reverse complement strand
TAGTTTGGAGCGGTACACTGGCCAATGTAACTAACCAACCTTTCCCAACAACAGGTCCATTAACAATAGCAGTGCCTTCAAATGCACCTGCAAACACAACTTATACCGGTACACTGACGCTTAACAATGGTTCATGTACCACACAATATCCAATAAGTCTCACAGTTAACGGCGCTCCGTCCATTACTACGCAGCCGCCAATAGTTACCAATGTATGCGTAGGTCAAAACACCAGCATCACTGTTGGCCAACCAGCTGTGAACAACTTTACGTACCAATGGGCAGTAAGTACCAATGGTGGTTCTACGTATACCAACCTGACCAACACTGCGCCATATTCTACTGTTACTACAAATACACTGAACATAACAGGCGCAGCGGCGGGTCTTAATGGTTACCTGTATCACGTTACCGTTGGTAATACGGGTGGTTGTACACCTTCACCAATTGTAAGTAATGCCGATACACTGCATGTACTTGCCAATCCTGCTATCACAGTACAACCACAATCGCCTATACTTGGCTGCATAGGACAGAATGCTACAGTATCGGTAACAGCTACCGGCGCAGGCCTTAGCTACCAATGGCAAGTGAACACTGGTAGCGGCTTTACCAGCCTTGGTAGCGCTAATGGTGCCCAAACAGCAACATTAACTATACCTTCTGTAACTGCTGGTATGGCTGGTTACCAATATAATGTTATCGTCTCTGGTACCTGTGGTACAGCGGTAACCAGCAACACAGCGACGCTACAGGTCGGCACAGCACCGGTATCTCCAAATGCACAGGCTGCAGCGCTCGACTCGATCTGTGGTGGTCAACCATTACAGATCCAACTATCGGGTGCCCCAGGTGGAGCATACTATGTAGTGACCGGGCCTAATAATTACTATGGTACTACTACTGCTTCGTCCATATATGTTAGTGGTGCTGCTTCTCCTTCAGCCAGCGGCACCTACCTGGTTTATGATAGCGTGGCGGGTTGTAAATCAGCGCCTGCCACAAATGTCATTGCAGTGTCTACCCCTCCTACACTCGTGACGCCTACACCTGTCACTGTTTGTCTTGGACAACAGATCAATTTGACCTCCACTGTAACATCGCTATATCCTATTACTGTTTTCTCATGGGTTGGACCACCGAACAGCGACGCAATAACCAACTCAAATACAGCCAACGGTTTTATTCCCGTATCGCAGGCTATAGATGCCGGTAACTATACTCTCACAGAGAATTATAATTTTGGTACAGCAAATAGTGGAGTCAATGCATGCCAAATTGGTCCGAATACAGTAAATGTTATTGTGAACCCATTGCCAGCTACGCCAACAGTGATACCTAATGGCAATCCTGTATATGTGTGTCAGCAGAGTCCAATAAACTTGCTTGCAAGCAGCACCACAGGTGGTGTGTCTTACCACTGGCAAGGGCCTAATGGACCTGCGGATTCTCAGAATGTAGCTAACTATTCTCAGGTAGCTGCGGCAGCTGCCAACCAGGGCCATTACTCTGTAGTAGCTATAAACAGTACTACCAGTTGCAGATCAGCTCAGGATACGTTCACTTTGATAGTGAGACCAATACCACTGACCCCTACAGCAGGCAGCAACTCGCCTATATGCGCAGGATCTACACTGAATCTGACATCATCATCATCTGGTGCAGATAGCTTCAGTTGGTCTGGGCCTGGTATACCTAACTTCTCGTCACAAGTTCAGAATCCGTCTATAGCCAGTACGCCATTGGCAGATTCTGGAACTTATACGGTACGTGCGTACGCAAAAGGCTGTGCTTCATTGCTTTCTGCGAGCACTAATGTAAAAGTGAATGTGATACCGAAGGATCCTGTAGCTTCTATAACTGTGAACCCGGTTTGCGTAGGCGACTCATTGAAGTTCTCTGCATTCGACTCTACTGGAGGTCTTATCTTCTCCTGGAGCGCAGTGAACCCTAACCACGATGGTGGGCCGGGTACCAGCTCCGCATCGGGTGGAGGTACTGCCAATATTTTCAATGTTCCGAACGCACAGGTGAATGACTCTGGTGTTTATAAAGTGGTAGGTATCATACCTGCAACAGGTTGTCAGTCGGCAAATCCTTCAACGGTGCATGCCATTGTGAACCCACGGCCTAAAGCGCCTACCATTACCAGCAATCAGCCTGTATGTGTCGGACAGACACTTCACCTGTTAGCTCATGACTCCACTCTTGCACTGAGCTACAACTGGAGCGGCCCGGGCATAACCGGCACCAATTACCAGACCATACATGTAAGCACATTGAACATTGCGGGCACAACGCTTGCATTCAATGGACTTGACTCCGTGTATGCTATATACAATGGGTGTTCATCTGTATTACCAGGTACGTTGTATGATACGGTTCATCCGGTACCTGCAAATCCAACTGCTAGCACCACCACACCGGTAGTTTGTACTGGCAACACGATCAGACTATTCTCTGACTCAACAACATCTGTAGGTCCACTTACTTATGTGTGGTCAGGTCCGGGACTTACTTCTACACAACGTAATCCAAGAATTAATGGTGCTACAGCTGCAAATAGCGGTGTTGACTCTGTATATACCGTGGATACATTTGGTTGTAAATCGCTGTTACCAGGTACGGTCAGTGTATTTGTGAACCCTGCTCCACCGGCACCTGTGACCAACAATGTGATACTTTGCCAGTTCTCTCCAGCGGCTCCGCTGACAGCAATTGGTACCAACCTGAAATGGTACAGGACCAATTTGTCTACAGATACGAACTATACCCTGACGGCTCCAATACCTAACGACTCGTTACCTGGCGTGTTCAACTACTATGTATCTGAAAGCTATGGTACAGGTTGTGAAAGCCAGAGATCAGTGATAGTTGTTACGGTGAATCAGAAACCGGCACCACCTGCAGTAACGAGCAATACGGTGACCTATTGCCAATACGATGGCGCTATGGTACTGGCCGCAACAGGACAAAATGAACTGTGGTATACAGCAGCATCTGGTGGAATAGGTAGTCCTTTGGCCCCTACGCCATCTACAGCTACCCCTGCAAACTACGTTTACTACGTAACGCAAACAGTTGCCGGCTGCGAAAGTAACAGGCAACCTATAACGGTGGTAGTGAAACAAAAACCACAGCCACCGATCGTGCAGGATCTGAGCTATTGCCAGAACGATGTAGCTGCACCATTGACAGCTATAGGTCAGAATATACGTTGGTACAATGTAGGCTATGGCGGTGTTGGTACACCAATAGCTCCGATACCGAACACTACCTATCCTGATACCATGATATACTATGTAACACAAACAGTGAATGGTTGTGAAAGTGACCGTGTGCCACAACATGTATATATATTCTACAAGCCGAATGTGCTTATCAAAACTCCAAACTCTTTTGTTTGCCAGCACGATACGATGACGTTCTTCTACTTCGGTAACGCGTTGCCATCAGCATCATTCGATTGGGGATTACCAGCAGGTGCTACCCTGGTGAGCAGCGAGAGCCCGGACAACATAGTTGTAAGGTTTGACTCTGCGGGTAATCAGAATATCACACTAACTGTTAACAACGGTAACTGCAGGAGCGCTGCATCATCTATAGTAGTACAGGTAAGGCCACAGCCTACAGCTACCATCAGCTCCCTGCACGACGTTTGTCAGGATGATATAGTAATAGTAGGATTGACCAGTCAGACCACAGGTACCCAGTATTACAATTGGAACTTTGATGGTGGTACGGTCGTAAGCAACGCATCTCCGGGAGGACCATACAATATCAAATGGACAACACCGGGTGTACATGTGGTACAACTGACCACTACACTATCGCTTTGTAAGTCGAAACCAGCAACGGATACAGTGGATGTACATCCAATACCGTTCGCTCATATAGTGAGTGTGAATGCTGCCAACCTGAATAGCATATGTTCTGGAGACAGTGTGCAGCTTACTGCCGGTCTTATAAACGCCGGTTATCAATACCAATGGTCTCCAGTTCAGTTCTTCCAGCACGGCAATAACGAGCCTACAGAGTACGCTAACATTATATTCTCTGGTCCGATATATCTGAAAGTAACATCTGACTTTGGTTGCGTAGGTAATGACAGTGCACAGGTGAATATACAACCATGCTGTGCGCTTTACATGCCGAACGCCTTCACGCCAAATGGTGATGGTAAGAACGACATATTCCACATCCTTACTTTAGGACACCACGATATCCGCAATTTCAGGATAGCGAACAGATGGGGTCAGGTAGTGTTCGAAACAACTAACGAACTTCAGGGATGGGATGGTAAGTACAACGGCGTACCACAGGATATGGACACTTACTTCTGGTATGTAGACTATATATGTCAACCAAGCGGTACCGAAATGAAAGAACAGGGTGAAGTATACCTTGTGAGGTAACGAACCAAATAATTTTCTATAAGTATAGAGCTGGCCGCAACGCCAGCTCTATTTTTTTGTGATAAGATAAGATCTCTTTATTTCTACAGATCGCATATTCTTTGATAACTACTGGTTTACAGTACCGTTTTATATCTCAACTGATCTCCAATTGTTAAAAATATTGGCTTTGGTAACATTAAGTTAACATTGTGGTAACATGCCCGTAATAGCTATTGTCTTCTTTTACACTCGAATTCAAAAAATTACACTCCCAATGAAAAAATTTATTACAAAATCTAAACTTACAGCAGTAACGGCCGTACTGGTAGCTGGTTTTGGACTTTCTGCCCAGGCACAATCCGCTGACACAACAGGCTTTAAACCTAAAGGACAACTTTGGGGTTATGCATTTGGCGACTACGCTTACAAGGGTGGTTCTGATAACATAGGTACTTCTGCTGCACCTGTTTACCGTGGTGGTTCTAACCAATACACTGGTATGCCGGCTAACGCTAACATGTTCCAGTTCCGTCGTATCTACCTGGGTTATAACTACGATATCAGCGCTAAATTCTCTGCTGAGTTCTTATTGGCTGCTGAAGATGATTTCAACGCAGGTCTGGACAACCAGGCTGCAGGTGACGTTGTTAGTAACGGTAAATTCGCTCCTTATGTGAAATTGGCTAACATCCGTTGGAAAAATATATTCAAGAACTCTGACTTCGTTTTCGGTCAGCAATCAACTCCTGCTTTCGCTAAGACAGGAAGGAACGATCAAACTGCTGAGGAAGTTTGGGCATACCGTTCAATTGAAAGGACCATTACCGACGTTCGTCGTACACCATCTTATGACATGGGTATGAGCCTACAGGGTTGGTTCGATAACAAAGGCCGCTTTGGTTACACAGTTTTAGTAGGTAATGGTACAAGCGCTAAGCCAGAAACTGACAACTTCAAGTGGTTCTATGGTGATGTTTATGCTAAATTCTTTAACAAGCGTTTGGTAATAGACCTATACCAGGATTACGAAAAACTGAACTGGGGTGTTTATGTACCAGGTGCTAAAGCCGGTACTGAAAGCCCTAATGGTCACTGGTACCACGATCGTAACATGACCAAATTATTTGCTGCATGGAACGCTAAGAAATTCACGATCGGTACTGAAATATTCCAGAACACTATCCTGGGTGATGTGAAGGTTACCGGTGTAGATAAGAATACTTACTACCGTACTTCTAAGTCTACCGGTATGTCAGTATTTGTACGTGGCCGTATCCTTTCTAACAAAGAAGGCAACCAGAAATTAGGTTTCTTCGCACGTTATGACAACTACGATCCTACAGGTAACCTGGGCGCTATAGTTGGTGATAAGAACACTGCATCTTATACAGCTTCTACCAGCAACTACGAGCCTACTACAAAAGAAGGTTTCCTTACTTACGGTATCGATTTCCAGCCGATCAAGAATGTACACATCATGCCAAACGTTTGGATGAACACATACAAATCTGGTGAAGATGCAACTGGTACTAACGGTACTACTACTTATGCTAAGATGAATGGTAACATATCTAATGTAAAAGGTACTGACGTAGTTTACCGTCTTACTTTGTACTGGATCTATGGTAAATAGTAGCTGTTACATTAATTGAACATTTTAAAAAGCATATCATGAAAGCGTTAAAGAATATATCGCTGGCAGCATTGGCCCTTATAGTATCGGGCAGTATGATGATGACCAGTTGTAACGGCACAGGTGGTGCTAAAGGTGCAGACTCTAGCGCTTCTGCAAGTGGCGATGATAACACTATACTGGGCGCGGGTAGCTCTTTTGACAACCCGTTGTTCTCTAAAATGTTCTCTGAGTACAACAAATCTACCGGGCTGAAAGTTAACTATCAGTCCATAGGTTCAGGTGGCGGTATACAGCAGCTTACCAGTAAGACCGTTGATTTTGGCGCATCTGATGCTCCGCTCAACGACGAGCAGGCAGGCAAAATGTCTACCCCGGCTATACACATCCCGGTTACGGCTGGTGCAGTTGTGGTTAGCTACAACCTGCCAGAAGTAAAGGATACGCTGAAACTGACGCCTGCCGTACTTGCAGATATATTCCTGGGTAAGATCACCAAGTGGAATGATGCTAAAATAGCAGACGTGAACAAAGGTGTGAAACTGCCGGCAACACCAATAGTTATAGCACACCGTGCTGATAACAGTGGTACTACTAACATCTTCACCACTTACCTGTCTAAGGTGAGCGAAGAGTGGAATACTAAAGTAGGTAAAGGAAGTAACGTGAACTGGCCTGTAGGCCTGGGTGGTAAAGGTAACGAAGGTGTTGCCGGCACCATTAAGCAAACGCCGGGCGCTATAGGTTATATAGAGCTGGCTTATGCCAACCAGAACGCTATGGCTTACGCTAAGGTGCAGAACAAAGCTGGCAACTTTATAACGCCAAGCATAGCTTCTGTTACTGCTGCTGCCAACATTGCTATACCTGCTGATGGTAAAGTATCTCTTACTAATACTGATGCTGCCGATGGTTATCCAATATCTGGTTTTTCATGGGTATTGCTGTACAAAGAGCAAAACTATAACAACCGTTCTCAGGACAGGGCTACCAAAATGGTAAAACTGATCTGGTGGGCTATACACGATGGTCAGCAATATGGCGCAGCATTGAGCTATGCACCACTTTCGCAGGCTGCAGTAAAAGTGGGTGAAGACCTGCTGAAAACTGCTACTTACAATAACAAACCAATATTGTAGTAACCGGTTCCCTGAACACGAACGATGAAAACATTTGACAATGAAGCTGTAGTAGCCCGTGGGAACAATGACCCACGGGTAACTACAACTGCAAATACCAGTGCATTGAAAACGACGAACAGGGACAGACACTCCCACCGCCAGATATGGACAGAAAAGTTGTTCAGGCGTGTTTTATTTGGGATGGGTGTGATGATGGTGGTACTGGTAGTGGGTATAATGCTGACCCTAGTTGTGCAGTCCATTCCTTCTATCAAGGCGCTGGGTATCGGTTACCTCTGGGGTACCACCTGGGATCCGGTTCGTGATATATACGGTGCATTCCCTTTCTTGCTGGGCACATTGATCACATCATTCCTTGCATTAATTATTTCTATTCCTTTTTCTTTTGCAGTAGCTATATTCCTTGGTGAATACTATCCTAAAGGCTGGCTCCCTGATCTTTTAAAAAATACAGTTGAACTAATAGCGGCAGTGCCATCAGTTATCTATGGTTTCTGGGGGCTGGCGGTCTTGGTTCCAATAGTACGCAGTTTTGAAAGCAGCATTGGGCAGCAACCCATAGGTGTGGGTATCTTCACCTCTTCGCTCATCTTATCTATCATGATCATCCCTTATGCGGCATCGCTGGGCAGGTCTATGATACAAATGGTGCCTTCTCATCTTAAAGAAGGCGCATACTCCCTGGGTGCTACCCGCTGGGAGGTGATAAGGAGTGTTGTACTTCCTTACGTAAAATCTGGTCTTTTTGCAGGTGTATTGTTATCACTCGGCCGCGCCCTTGGCGAAACAATGGCCGTGACCATGGTAATAGGTAATACCAGCACGATACCTAAAAATATATTCCAGCCGGGCAATACAATGGCGAGCGTCATAGCCAACGAACTGAATGAGGCTGACAGGGTCATCTACTCATCGGCACTTATAGAACTGGGTCTTGTACTCTTCCTGGTAACGGTGGTGATAAATATGATCGGTAAAAGAATAATTGACCGTGTCACAAAAGATTAAAGTACATGAAAGCGAGTAATAGTCCGGTAAAGTTCAGGATAGGCAAAAGTGGCTTTTTTAAAGGTGTTATCATTACACTTGCATTCTCATGCGTAATACCCCTGTTATTTATACTGGCCTACATCATAAAGTCTGGTATCACTAAAATAAACTGGAACTTTTTTGTAAATGTCCCTAAGCCTGTTGGCGAGCCAGGCGGGGGAATAGCAAACGCATTGCTGGGTAGTGCCATGATCATATTGGTAGCTGCTATTATCGCAATACCTATAGGGATTATGGGCGGTATCTTCCTGAGTGAGAACCGCAAAAGCAAAGTAGCCTACTGGGCGCGTTTGTGTATAGATATACTGCAAGGGGTACCCTCTATAGTAATAGGTATTGTTGCCTACTTCTGGCTGGTAAAGCCATCGGCCTTCTGGGGTTTCTTTGGTTGGAAACAGGGCTTCTCTGCCATTTCAGGTAGCCTGGCTTTGGCCATAATGATGTTGCCGATAGTGGTGCGTTCTACCGAAGAGACTTTAAAGCTATTGCCCGATTCACTGCGCGAAGCAGGGTTTGCACTGGGCCTGCCTTTTCACCGGGTAATACTAAAGGTGGTAGTGCCATGTGGTGTGAGCGGTATACTGAGCGGAGTAATGCTTTCTGTGGCCAGGATAGCCGGCGAAACTGCACCATTGCTATTTACAGCTTTTGGTAATTCTTATTTGTCAACAAATATGGGCAAGCCTATGCAAAGCCTGCCATTGTTGATATTCAACTATGCTACCAGTCCGTATAACGATTGGCACGATCTGGCATGGGGCGCATCATGCATACTGCTGATGTTCGTATTAGTTCTCAATATTTTCACAAAGATCATAACCCGGAGATGGAAAGTACAATTGTAAGATCTGTTGATTACAATGCTTACTTTGGCACCAATCATGTTGTCAAGAATGTAAATATAGAAATACCCAAGAATAATGTGATAGCTGTGATGGGCCCATCGGGTTGTGGTAAGACCACCTTCCTGAGAGGTATCAACCGCATGCACGAGCTTATACCCGGTGCTACAGCAAAGGGTAAAATAATGCTGGATAACGAGGATGTAATGGAGATGCACCCCATTTTTGTGCGCTTGAAGATAGGTATGGTGTTCCAGCGTCCCAATCCATTCCCCAACCTCAGCATTTACGACAATGTAATAGCCGGCTACAAACTGAATGGCATCAAATTGCCTAAGGCCGATAAAGATAAAATAGTAGAGCAGAGCCTTACCAAAGTAGCTTTGTGGAATGAGGTAAAAGACCAGCTGACCAAGAAGGGCACCTTTTTGAGCGGTGGCCAGCAACAACGCCTGTGTATAGCACGCGCTGTAGCTATGGAGCCCGAAGTGCTGCTTTTTGATGAACCTACATCGGCCCTCGACCCTATTTCTACATCAACGGTGGAAGAACTCTTTCATGATCTGAAGAAAAACTATACCTTGATCATTGTAACGCACAACATGCAGCAGGCTGCCCGCGTAAGCGACAAAACTGCCTTCTTCTACATGGGCGAGCTGGTAGAATATGATGATACAAAACTCATGTTCACCAACCCACGCGATACCCGCACACAGAACTATATAACAGGACGTTTCAGCTAACAACAAAAATATTAAAGGATATGAATCAGTTGGAAGTAGGGATACAGGGAGTAAAGAAAGAAGTGCTCAGCATGTGGAACCTTGTGGAGTCGCAACTGGAGAAATCCAGGGCGGCCATGCTGAACTTTGACCGTGACCTGGCCCGCGAAGTGATACTGAAAGAGAAAAGAGTGAACGCGTTCGAGCTGAAAATAGACCGCGATTGCGAGAACATATTTGCACTATACTGCCCTGTAGCGGTAGACCTGCGTTTTTTACTGGCTGCGCTGAAGATAAACAACAACCTGGAACGCATTGGCGATATAGCAGAAGGTATAGCCAAGTACATCATCGAGTCGTCTGGCGATTTTGATCGTACCCTGTTTGAAAGCACACAAGTGCTGCGTATGTACGATGACGCCATCAATATATTGATGGACACCCGCATGGCCTTTGAAAAAGAAGATACCATACTGGCCCGCAGCATATTTAAAAGGGACGAAGTGCTGGATGATATAAACAGGGAAGCCAGCGGCAGGGTAGCAGCAGCTATAAGAGAAGATATGAGCATTATGGACGATGCACTGTACATGTTATCTATCATCCGCAAGCTGGAGCGTGTAGGCGACCAGTCCAAGAACATTGCAGAAGAGATCATCTTCTACATAGAAGCAAAGGTGCTGAAGCACATGGAAAGCGAAGGAAAGAACTAGTTGAAAATATATTGTTTGCTAAAGCCCCGCATATGCGGGGCTTTTCTTTTTTAGCATACTATCCACAGAAAAATACCGTGTTCGTACTTCAGTTCATTTGTAAGGCGTGTTCGTAAAGTGATGCCCGAAGAAGACGGGCATCATTTTGTTCTACAGATAAGTTGTATCATTGCCTATTCCCTGTTCCATGCGAATAAAGTCTTTCTTAAAGAAGTTGCTGTTGCCTGACCCTAACGGGATACCAGTGCTGGTGTACCACAAAGTGTGGCCGGGAGTTACTGACGACCTTACGCTGACACCGACGCAACTTCTTGAGCAATGGCAGTACCTGCAAGAGTTGGGATACAAACCACTTTCATTGCCCGACTTTTGCGCCATAATTGCGGGCAAGGAGCCTTGCCCGCCAAAGTCTTTGCTCCTCACGTTCGACGATGGTTACAAGAATAACCTCACCTATGCTTATCCGTTACTAAAGGCTATGGGGTGGTGTGCCACGGTATTCACGGTTGGTGGTACACTCGATGGTACCTTTTCATCGAAGGAGAACACGCCTATGCACCAGCTCATGGACGCTGAGGACCTGAGGCAGCTTGATGGACGTGTAATACAAGTAGCACTACATGGCTACCACCACGAGAATTTTAGCTACTACCCTGCAGCAGAGATCAACAGGTTGCTTACCAAGTGCATTGCCTTGCTGGAGGAGAACGAGATCTTTTTTCATAAAGTAATTGCTTTCCCATATGGCAGGTCGCCAAATAGCGACATGCACCTGAAAAAACTGGAGGCCTGTTTTGCTGAGCAAGGCATACTGTGTGCTTTCAAGACCGGCAATGCTGTATGCCGCCTGCCTGTGAAGGACAAATATCTGCTACCCCGCATAGATGTACGGGGCACCGACACCATAGATGATATACTACAGAAGCTAAGGTACGGAAGCGCTTAAGCTCACTTTTACAATTGATTATATAGCTATAAGGGAAATTAATTTGAAAAATAGATGTATGTACATACATTTGTATCCTAAACACGAAACAAAGAAATTATGAAAAAGTTATTTATCCTTTCGGCAATGCTACTGGGCCTGGGCCTTAGCGTAGAAGCGCAAACAGCAAAGAAAGCTACTAATGCACTGGCATTAACAGCAGGAAAGTGGGCGGTAGACCCAATGCACTCAGGTGTTAAGTTCTCAGTAAGCCACATGACCGTGAGCGAAGTTGATGGCAACTTTAAAGTATTCAATGGTACTATAGTATCGCCAACTGCCGATTTCAACAACGCAACTGTAAACTTTACTGTAGACGTGAACAGCGTGAACACAGACAACGACATGCGCGACAAGCACCTGAAAAGCGATGATTTCTTCAACGCAGAAAAATATCCTTCAATGACCTTTGCAAGTACTTCTTTCAAGAAAATGAAGGGCAACATATACTCACTGGAAGGCAACCTCACCATCCGCGACGTAACTAAGAAAGTAAAATTTGCAGTGATATACGGTGGTGCTGCTAAAGATCCTTACGGTAATATCAAGGCTGGCTTTAAAGCAAATGGCAAAATAAGCCGTTCAGCATACAACCTGAAATGGAACAAACTTACAGAAGCAGGTGGCGCTATGGTAGGCGACGAAGTAAGCATAACCCTGAACCTGGAATTTGCTCAGCAGAAAGCTTAATTTTTAATACAATATTTATTGCAGCGGCCCCGCCTTTTGGTGTGGGCCGTTATTTATTTCAGACGATCTGGTAGATACACATCTACCACTCATAATCCCGCTCCACCGTCTTCTTCAGCCGCTCTACCAGCGCAAATGTGGCGGGGCAGTAAGTGAGGTTCTGGGTCAAGGTATCGTTGTACGCGTCGAACGGTTTCTTGTTGTGGTGTGGGAACTCAGCGCAGTCCTTGGGGCGCACTTCGTATATAGAGCACATATTGTTCACTAAGAACTGGCAAGGCTGTGTCTTGTTCACCCAGTCGCCCTTCTCTTCTTTGTACAGCCACTGGGCTATAAAGTCCTTTGGGGCCATACCCAGGTGGGCGGCTATGCGCTTTACATCGGTACGGGTATAGGTGGGGGTCATGGTCTTGCAGCAGTTGGCGCACGTGGTGCAGTCCACATCCTTCCACACCTCGGCATCTGTAGCGGCTACCAGGGCTGGCATGCCTTCAGGTACTATCTCGTCCAGTTTTTTCAGGAACAGGGAAAGGCCCTTTTTTTTCCTGGTCATAGTTTTCTTGAATGCTATCAGGTCCATACAGATGTAATATACTAAGTGTATTTGTCATAAAATATTTTGGCGCCCAAAATATCAACCAATGCATGTTTCGCGTTGTTGTATCTTGTGGGTGAGCACGATTTTTTAACGACCCTGTATATATATTAGGGTCAAGTTTGGTTACATAGTAAAATGCATTTTATCCGGAACGTTGTTTTTCTTATTGGTTTGCTTGCCTGCATCAGCACGCAACTGCGCGCGCAAACTGCCGTGGTGCCTGCCGATACATTGCTGCACAAGGATAGCGCACACCAGCGTATAGATACAACGACCCATGCTGATACTTTGGCGTTGCGTGCTGCTGACACAGCCAAAGGGAGCGTGGCCATTAACGACTCTAACAAAGTAAGAGATACTGCTGCTATACACCCCAACGGAACTGCCAGCAGCGGCTATACCATCAACGGTAGGGCGGTAGATGCCCACTCAGGCGAGGGCATACCGTTCGCATCCATATATTTTCCGCACACCACGGTGGGTACCTCGGCCGATATCAATGGCGATTTCATCATCAAGGCCAATAACCTGCCCGGCGATAGCCTGGTGATATCGGCCATGGGCTACAGCAGGTATAGCCGCCACCTGGATAAAAAGCAACACACCTACAACTTTATTGCTGAGATACCGCTGGCCACCAATATGCTGAATGAGGTAGTAGTGCATGCTGGGGAGGACCCGGCAGTGACACTGCTGAAAAGAATAATAGCCCGCAAACCCTACAACGACCCCGACAGAACGGAGAACTACAAGTACCAGGCCTACAACAAGCTGGAGATAGACCTGGAACGGCTATCGAAAAGCCAATTTGAGAAGATACCGGGTTTCAGCAAGTTCAGCTTCATATACAACAACCAGGATACTGCCGACAATGGCAAACCCTATCTGCCCCTGTACATGACAGAAACACTGTCTGACTACTACTTTGAGCGCCACCCCAAGAAGCAGCGCGAATTCATAAAGGCCAGTATGGTAAAGGGCGTGGATAACGAGAGTATAGATAAATTTCTGGGCAGCACCTACCAGGATATAAATGCCTACAACAACTTTATACCGGTATTTGATAAGCAGTTCGTGAGCCCCATCAGCAACTCGGCCTTGTTCTACTACAAGTACAGTATAAAGGATACACAGGTAGCTTATGGCCACAACGTGATACTGGTGCAGTTCGCGCCACGCAGATCGGGAGAAAATTGTTTTTACGGTAACTTCTGGGTGGTAGATTCTGTGTTTGCGCTGCAGCGCATTACCCTTGAGGTACCTAAGGCAGCAAACGTGAACTATGTGAACAGCGTGAGTGTATACCAGGAGTATGCACCAGTGCACGATAGTATATGGTTTGGCGTGAAGGATAAATTCATTGCTGATTTCAACCTGCCTTACGGGGTGAAGCTGCCTGGCTTCATAGGCCGCAAGACGACCACCTATACCAATATACTCATCAACGATACCGCTGTGCAAAACGTGCTGGACAATAAAGAGTATAAGCAGGACGTGATGAAGAACGATAGCGCCCGGCTGCGCAGCGACGACTGGTGGGCCACACACCGCACCGATACACTGAACAAGAATGAGCGGGCGATATACCAGATGGTAGACACCTTGAACAAAATGCCCGTGGTGAACACTTACAAAAAACTCATTTCCTTTGCGCTTACGGGCGAGATACAGGAAGGCTACATAGTACTGGGCCCTTATTATTACTTATACAGCACCAATACTGTAGAGGGCAACCGTTTCCGGGTAAGTGCAAGTACATCGGATAAGGTATTTAAGAACGTGCGGATCGGCGGTTATGTGGCTTACGGAACGCAGGACAATGCTTTTAAGTACAACGGCAATATTCTATGGCTGCTCAACCGCAAACCGCGCAGCTACCTCTACGCCACTTACACCCACGATGTGAACCATGGCCAGAGCTACTACGACCAGGTGACCAGCGACAATATATTTGGTACCCTGCTGCGTAAAGCTGGTGTGCCCTACAAGCTGGCCTATGTGAATGAGGCTCGTGGCGAATACTTTAAAGAGTTCTTTAGTGGTTTCAGCTACCAGTTGGCAGT
>Ga0116227_10011507_pt1 | contig 14836 bp, 7 predicted proteins | sample S1TSphgellanicum_FD_89693 | JGI IMG/M metagenome (GOLD analysis project Ga0116227, IMG submission 89693) | Host-associated microbial communities from peat moss isolated from Minnesota, USA - S1T2_Fb - Sphagnum magellanicum MG | ecosystem: Host-associated > Plants > Peat moss > Unclassified... | reverse complement strand
TTTTTTTTTTTTTTTTTTTTTTTTTTTTTTTTTTTGGGTGTTTTATTCTACCAATCACACACTAAAAAGCCCCCTTCAATAATCCAAGAACCACAAATCAAATTTTTTTGTAGGGTAAAGCCCTTGCTTGGGGGTGGGGAGCCATTGCTGGAATAATAAGGGCATCATCACAAGGTGGAGCTGAGTCAAGTGTGAGCCTGGTTGCAACCAAATGCCCACCCCAAAGAGCTTTTGCATAGCATAAAAAAAGTTATGCAATTATTGCCTTCGAGTATTCCTCCTATTCCCAACCTCCGACTTTTACAAGCTCAAAATTGGTCATAAGACTACATCATACATGTATGTATGAATAAGAACCAGGGCTGAAACAGATTCCATCAACTTTTCATCCAAAATGTGGATGAAGCCGTTGGATGCAGACTTAGAAATGTAGGCTCAAAAGCAATTCTTAAACCCCACTGATGGATGGATAATTGGATGGATAGATGGATGGATGGGTCATAACCAGTGTTGGTCTGTTTATTTTTTTAATTTAAAAACAAATTGTGGGTTTAATCTTGTAGTTGATATAGGTGATCAACCAAGGGCGAAAAACCCTAAAACGAACCTAAATTTAGGCCTATTCTAGCAAGGACCAACCACGAGTAAAAACCCTAAAAATGAACCTAAATTTAGGCCTATTCTAGCAAGGACCAACCACGAGTAAAAACCCTAAAAACGAACCTAAATTTAGGCCTATTCTAGCAAGGACCAACCACGAGTAAAAACCCTAAAATCAACCTAAACTTTTTCCGTGGGACGTTACACAAAGTTGAAAAGCTTGCCTTCATCAAAGCATGTGTAAATTTACCCTAAGTTGCATGATGAAGGTCAGGCAGGCAACCAAAACAACAAAAGAGATGAGTTTAGGCTTGGCACCAATCCTTGGGAAACATTAGTTTTTCCATCTCTTATTAGCTCTGGAAAACATGCAACATTCATAATAAGAGCCTCACCAGTTCTGTGATGAATGAATGCCATTTTCCATTTGGGTTTTGACAAACTGGACTTTTATTTTATCATCCCAATTGCATGTCAGAGTATGTATGAAGAAAAACCTTCAGAGGCATTTAAAATTGGCTTTCTGACAATTACAGAAGAAACTTGGGATTCTATTACACAAACAACAACAACAACTTCAGACTTTTATTGTAAAAACAGCAGATTTTTTGCAATAGTACCTACTAGTTCAGACATTTTGCAGTAGAACTGCATTCAGACAAGATTGGGTTTATTAATGCAACTCTGGACTTTTATTATAAACTGCAGATTTTTTTTGTCTTAAGACTTCAGACTTTTTCCAATTAGGGTTTCATCCAGACAACCATATTTCAGATGAGAAAAGTAAAAACAAGGGGGGGGTGTCACACGGTGGTGGCCTTGGCCATTTACATTAAAAAAAAAGTATCTTAAGCAAGCAAAAAGAAGAATTATGGAAACTCAAATATTTTTCACCATGCTAAAATTTAATCTTCAAAAAATCCTCTAAGAGAAACCAAAATCCTTCAAGATAGTAGAACTTTTATAATTAATCTCAAGTTTCAACACGAGGCCAAATATCATCTTTTTAAAAGGCATGGGAGTTTATTATTATTATTATTATTCTATTTATGAAATTTTTAAAATATCTAAAATATTCAATTTATATGTTTCGATGGTTTTAGGTTATGACACATGGCACAATCAAAATGTGCCATGTGACATATTAATTAATTTTTCTCAAATTGAATTTAGGTGGGTAAGTATGTAAATAGGTCGAACTAAATAAATAAGTAGGTAGGATCTACTTACCTATTTACTTAAATTAAACACCAACCTACGTACATAGGTTAGATATCTACTTAAATAGGTGGATAAATAAATAGATAGGTTGATAGGTTGGTTAGGGAGGTATGGTAGCTAAGGGGTAGGTACATAAACAATTTATTAAAATTTTGAGTTAAGCCTTTTTAATTGATTCATCCCATATGGCCCATGTTTTTTAATATGAAAATGTGAAGCAAAAGACTTTGATTATATACTTTTCAAGATGAAATTGGAAGACAAACATCATATGATAAACTTTGGAATTGGAATTTAGTTGCAAATTTTTTTGTGACTAAATAATTTACTTGCAAACTATTTACAAATAGAAGGCTTATTCCTTCTTCTTTTTTAATTATATAATTAATAGGTAAATTACTAATTAACTAGCTAATTGATTAACTAATCAATTACCTAATTAATTAAATATTAATTAATTAATAAACCAAGTACATATAACAATGACTCATCAATAATTTTTAGTTAAATAATTATACAATTGACCAGTTAATTAAATTATTATTAGATAAATAAAATGACGATTCAATCAATTTAAATTTTTTAATATAAAATTATATTATCTAATTCATAGGAATTAAATGTTAATCATAAATATTGAAAATCATTTAATATATGCTATTAATTTAATAAATTAATATTTTAAAAAATGAATAATGAATAAGTCTATATAATAATAATATTATTATTATTGTTAGTAGCTACCTAGACTGGCTACTTTATTATAATTATTCCTTTTTTTTCATTTGGTACATGGAATAATAAATAAAACAATATTAATTAAAGATATTAATAACCTTTATCTTGTAACTTAGGTTGACTATTTTATTATTATTCACATTATTATTTGACATGTTATAACTATTTTTGAACCACTAAAATAGAAATATATCAATTACTATCAATACATAATTTTTAAAAATAAATTTAATAGTAATTATTAATTATAAATGAGTAATTATAAATATTAAATAGAATATTTTCTATAATTACATTTTTTTAATTACAGTAAAATTACTATGAATTTTTTTAATCAGATTCAAAATTAATAATTCAAAAATCTAAATCATGATTAATTAAATTAAATTATAAATTATGAAACTACTCTTGTTAATATATTAATTAATTAATTATAGTTAGTTTACATTAATTACAAGGATAATTTTTTATTATTTTGAAATTATTAACTATTATAAAAATCTATGTAGGAAAAAAAAAAATTCGGATATGTAATTATAAATAATACATACAATAATTTAGTATACTTAAGCCTTTGTATATAAAATAATTACATCGATTTTTGAATTGATTATTTTTGAAAAAAAATTAATTATAACTCATAAGTCTTAAATTATGAATACCAAGTTAAGTTATAAATTATATAATTAATATGTACCTACTATAATTAATATATTTTCTAGATTTATCCATTTACATTTATCCATAGTCAATGGTTTCAGTATATTTGTGCCTTAATTCTTTTAGATATGAAAAGACACATTGTTTGATTTTTTTTCCTCCAAAATGTCTTTGGTTGTTGTGTGTTCGTTTTTCCTACATTTGTGAGGAGGAGACAAAGACTTAAGCTTCTGTGAATTTAGATATTCCTTGTTGTGGATTTGAGTAGGGGGGAGGAACCTACTTCCCCCAACAATAACAAACCCCTAGCTTGTTGATTTTCAAACCAAATGAACTCAACTTTTTTGTATTAATTATCATTCAAACATAAAGCAACACCAACCTATGATGAGCAATATAGCATGATCATTTGGTGCAAATTATATGCATTAAAATCAAGCAAGAAATTCATGCATTATATTTTGGAGCACAATCGAAAAAAAATTCAAAACACACAAATGCATGAAAATGACATTAGGAATTACCTCCACATCTTTGACTTCATGTCATGAGCCATCAATGGAATTCATGGATAACACATTGAGGTGAAAACAAACCATCTATATTGATTTGTAACTAGTTTTGTAATGTTGTGAATGCCATTCATGCATGGAATTTGGAACATGAAATCTCATTGTCTTTCTTGTTGTTCTTGATATTCACATAAGTTGACATTTTTCATTCATCACTGTGGCATTAATACACATGTCCACCATGTCATCTGACATTATCAAACACCATTTCCTACATGCCCATATTAAATAACAAATTTAATGGCAATATCGAAATATGTAACATGTTATTTGGGCTTTCAATTTGCATCAAAAAATTGTAAGGCATTAAGATATGAAAATATTTCATTAAATTTGGCCCTCCCATGGTGCATTCCAAAACTTTAATGTAACCATACGAGTACACATGGAATCCATATTTCATTAATTTTGGCCCTCCCATGGTGCATTCCAAAACTTTAATGTAACCAGACCAATACACATGGAATCCCAAAAAAACACACATATATTGTGCAAGGGGAAACTTTTGCGATATGACATTAAGCTTATAAGTCAGTCAAAAACCTCATTGCCTAATAAAGAAAGAGAATATATGGGGGTGCAAAATCTACTTTACAATCCTCCCTTCCCACCCCACCTCCATTCTTTCTAAATCAAATGCAAAATTCATATTCAAAGTTCCCTCTTCTCTACTATTGTTGTGATTTTGTTTTTTTCTAGAACATAAAATTATTGAGACAACATCCCCTCCCCCCCAACCAACATATTCACTCCTCCCACAGTGAAATGCAAAATTCATATTCAAAGCACCCCTTCTTTTCTATTGTTGTCCTTTTATATTGTTGAGAATAAAAATCTTAACATAAAATTTGTATTAAGGTTTATTTATTTGTAATTTTACAATTTACATCAATTCTTCCAAGTCAATAACATAGCTAACATTATGACATCCAAAGTATTGTCCTAAGGAATAACAAGTTGAAAGATGGATCGTAAAAACAAACCACAATAAAAATAAAGATTAAGAAAGTAACACATAATGAAGAAACAATTTCAAAATATTGAAACATTCTTTGAAATAAAACTTTTAGTGAACATTTGATTGGACAAAACCTAAATCTAAATTTTCATTGGCTCCAAATGTGTTCTTAAAATTAAAAAATGGTTACTAGATTCATGTGACGCCCATTAGTCAATGAAAAAAAATCATGCTCATCACCACCTCTTCGATAGACATTCTATTGTTATTATTTTTATTATATCTAAAAAAAGACATTGATGACATTGACAACACAAAACTTTTTCAATTGAACTTCATAACTTGCTAAGTTGGGCTTCATTGGCACTTGCATTGTAATTCATAGAGTAGTTTGCATTAATAAAAAATTTAAATATTTTTTTAATTGAGATGTTGTTACAACCATGGGGTTTGACTTTCATGTAAATTTTCATCATTCTCATTTTCATTAGAATTAATCAACATGAAATTATCATCATCATAATTATATTGTTTTTCATTCCTATATGTGAGCACCACCAATTTTATCTCATCATCATCATCTTTGTCTTCACAATCTTCCTCATTGTTCTCTTTGCAGTTTTCATTGTTTACATCATCTACCTTTTCAAAAATTATTATCATATTCATCTTCATAGTTTCGTCATCAACATTCATCATCACCAATGCAATCTTATAAACTTTCAAAATGATGACGTTGACATTAGCATCACAAGAATTTTTCCATTGATTTTCATAGCGTTCCAATTTAAATGGGTGGAATGGCATTTGTATTTTAATTCATAGATTGGTTTATACCAATCAAGGTTGATATACTTTCATAGTTGAAATGTTGTTACAATCATGAAATTTGGGTTTTAAGTAATTGTTCATCATCTTCATTTTTGTTAAAATTAATCAGCATTCTAGACTCATCATCATAATAATGCTTCAAACAAGCTCATGCATATCTATTACTTGACGTAAATTTTTATTTTTATTTTTCAGTCATTCTTCAAGATTCATCATTGTCCTTGCCAATATTATCTCAATTGTATAAATTATTGTATTACAATGGTTTTCTTAGAACAAAGTTTATACATGACCAACAATGATTTTTTTAATAAAAAGTGACAAGGACCAAAAAACCAAATGTAAATTCTCATGTTGAACATACATATTGATAAAATGGGCTATCAAGAGAAACCTTTTATTGATTTTTCCCTTTTAAGTTCATGTATGTTCAAGTATGAAAAAGACCTTCAACATTTAAATAATTAATATTTGTCTTGTTGAATATTTTGTGACAATCATCTTTCATCTTGAAAATATGACTATTTATCCTTTTATGATAATGATTATCTAACGGTTCAAATGCAAGTAAAACTTCAAAATGGGTGGTGGAAATTTTAGATAATATTTCCCCTATTTCAACAATATTTTTTCAACAATATATTATATGAAACATTTGAAAACCACATGTATGTGTTTTTGCTAAAATTGAATTTGATTTTAAGGTTTTCAAATTAGATGTTTGTAGGTTTAAGAATAACATGTTCTTTTTATTTCAACACTAAGTTTTCTGTAAACAAATATAACCATTACTTTTAATTGCAAGATTCTTGAATTGACATTAAATAACCTTCAATTAATCCAAAAACATTTCCCCTAATCATGGGGTTTTATGTAATTTCTCTACTACAATAATGTTTTTGATTACTAAAAAACTAAATATTAGTGTAGAATTTTCTGTTATAATAAAATTTACTATTTAAAATAATTTTTATTAGTTATAGATAAAATTATTTTCATTCAATTACTACAATTACAATAATTGTGTCGATTGTTCTAAGTATAGTAAAATTATTGTGAATACTTTAAAACATAAATTAATACTTTAATTTACTGTAAAATCATCCTGGAATTACAATATTTACATTAATTATTCTATTTCCATTAAAATCATTTTAAAAAATAAGATTATAGATTATAAGTATAAATTATGAATAATTATGTTTAACTATAAAATTATGCCACTTCTATAATTAATGTATTTATAGACTAATTATAATGATTTTAGAGAAATGAATTTTACTAAAAAATACTAATAATTAGTGTAAAATTTTATGTTATAATAATATTTTTATTTTAAAATAAATGATTTTAAGTAATATATAAAAATAATTTAATCTTATTTAATTACTATAATTATAGTAACCACATCACATTTTTTTACAATAAAGTTTTTATGAATATTCTAAATCATAATTTAAAATAAAAAACAGAAATTATGAAAATTGGCTTCAATTATATATTTGCAAATGTCTATGCCATAAAAACAATTCATACACATGGACATTTTTGAAAAATATTTTAATTGCAATAAGCACAACTTTGCAAGACATAAATGTTTCCACAACATTGCAAAAATATTAGTTTAAAAACTTAAAGGACTTGTCCAATTATTGTGAAGTCATATTAATATAATAAAAAATTTATTTATTAATCAAATCAAGCAAAAGGATTATGAATGATAAATTATTGTCAAGAACATTGTTTAACATAATAAAATGAAAGGAGTTTAAATGTCAAAATTATGGAAAGATTTCCACAAGGCTCAAATTGTTAAGGGAAAATTGAAAATTGTTGAAATAAAGGAAAAGAAGAAAAATACCAAACTAATATTGCTAAAACATTCTATTGAAAGTCGTTCATGAACAATCCTACAAACTTAATAAGAACAAACATAAATCGTTTGGAAGATTAAGATGTAATAAGCTCTACTTGAAAAATGAATCTTATATAGGCATTAAAAGATTTTGGAACCAAGGTTCAAGATTGTTTATGATGAAATTTGAATGTTTATGCTAAAAAAGGGTGTTGCCATGTTGGAGATATACACTTCAAGCATCAAGATGTGTAAATTAAGTGCCATTCAATTGGAATGTCAAAACAATCATGAGCAATAGGATCACATTTAGGAGGTATGATTCATCCTTACAACTATTACCGTTGGAAGACATAAATTGAGTTCATTTGAAATTTGCTCACAATTTGATCATTAAACATTTTCTAACTTGAAACCATGATAATAGTTTTGAAGAAAAAATGTTCAAGATTAAAAGGAATGCAAGGATCATGCATTTCACATGTGTTTTCTAAGACGTGCTTTTGTGCAACAATCAATGAATTTTTTTTAAATGATAGTTATGATGTTTCAATCAAATTTATTCTAGTATTTCAAAATATAAGTGATGAACTTGGTTGAAAATGTAAGAAAAAGGCAACACTAGTGAACAAAAAAACAAGCATATGTCAATTGTGGAATGTGTTCACAAAAGTTAAACATCCATTTGAAGATAATGTGAGATCTTAGAATTCATCATCGCTTACACCATGTGTCTTCTTCATAGTGATCCATTATTTAATTCATGGATTGAAATCAAATAATTTTACACTTTTGACGAGTTTTCAAATATGGTCATCCTCTTTCATAAACCATTGCAAGTTTAGAAAATCATTATTTGACATTATAGTCAACAAAGAAGGAGTCAAATTATTGGTTGTGTTCCCCCATTTTTACCATGAAATGTTGAAAAACATGTGAACATTTTATTTAGAACAAATTTGAACAAGTATTTTGATTCACCCACAAGACCATTCATTGTTGAATGATGCCCTAACACACATGTAACAAGTTCCATGAACATGGAATTTGTTGAAAGTTTTGACAATCATATCATTCTTGACATTTTGATAGATTATGATTTCGAAACATAGGATTTTGAAACTTGTGAGACCTTCTAGGAATGTGAAACAAGTTGTCTTAATGTTTGGATCTTTTTCTATCATTTTGACGAACAAATGACATGAAAACATCAAACATTATTGATGATGCAAGAATCGTTCATCAAGTATATTTGATGAAAGAAAGGCTAATGATATATTATTATTGATGTTAAATTCTCATTATAAAACTTCAATTGGCTTCTTTCATTCAATATCCCAATGAAGATATTCTAGTTGTGGAAGATGGTGACAAGAAAATTCACAAATACAAAATGCTTGTATTCCAAATATTTTAAATTTCCGAAAGCAATATAATTAGTGTTGAAGTGTAATTTATTATGGTAATCTAGGAAGATATTCTTACCCTTTTACAATTTACCCCCAGTTCAACCACTACTAAAACCCATTATTTTTAAATGGAGAATCTATTTAATGGATTGATACTTTAGTGAAAGGGAGTGGGTCCTTGTCCATTCAAGGTCTCAGCCAGGTCTCAACTTTCTCATACCCGACAAAGCAGGTTCTCACAAGGATATGTGGGGTCATATGCTAGAATTGAAAAAAGCATCGGGTATGAATAAGTGATAGATACCCATGATAATGCATCATTTAGGGTATTAAGATAGGCAAAAACTGGGGATGAACATAGTGAGGAAAAAGAAATTCTAACCGCCAATGAGACAAGGCACAAGGTAATGAAGAATTGCATCTTTATTTCTTTTGAGGAAGGGGGTTAATTCTTCTCATTTTTATTTATTTATATTTTTATTGCGAGGGGGAACCCTCCAATTGATAGCCATTTCACTGAGGGTCGAACCAAAGAGTTGGAAAACTTGCCAACATATTGGTCCTGACTTCAACCATTTTCTTCTTTTGGCTTTGTGATGTAGCACCCAACACCATCACCATTTATCCTCTGAGGTTTGCCCCAAGTGCAGTTGTAATAAAAGAAAACCCATCACTTGCTCAGTATGTGACCCTGCAAATTAAAATTGGATGAAGACAAGTCAAATCATGCTGGCTTGGCTCAGAGAAATGGTTTTGGCTTTGCATTTTTGCATGATTTGCTGAGGCTGGTACAAGCAGCAAAGCATAACACCTCACAGGGAAGAGTGTAATAAATGTGATCTGACTGTTGCTCCTGTTTCTGGTTTGCCTTTTGTAATTATTCATCCAGGTGGTTTGCTATTAGTAGTCTATTAGTAGTCTCCTATGTCTTAGCAGTCCTCATTTTACTTTTGCAGGTGAGTTGGGAAAAAAAAGTAAATAACTAAACTTGGATTTGATAAATATTTTTGTGAGGAGCAATGGTTCTAGGGCTCACCCATAACAATACTTGTTTTCAAAGAACTGAAACAACAAAAGAGATTTCAATTTTCAGCTTTCAATTTCATAATCTCTAATTTGTAAACGATGATAATAGAGTTACCCTTAAAGTAGCCCAAACTGGGGCTTTTGGGCCCCAGTTTCATGAAAACTGGGGATGAAATCAGAAGTCAGGATGAAAACAGTGCACAGTTTTCTCACCTAAATTGGTGCTCAAGGGAATCTCACCCCTAGTTTTGGATTTGCATTATCTGGTCCGTCATCGCTGCTGCTCATATTCTTCATTAAATCAAGCCTGGTGAGAATAAAGATCCAGATTGAACTGGTATTGAGTTTGATGAAATGGTACCCAATTTTGCTCACTTTGCAATCACACATAAATTGGGGATGAACAGAGATTAAAGGGTCAAACTAAGGCCCAAAAGAGAGGGTGACTTCACAGATAACTACAGTTGTGTTTTCTGCCTCATTCTGCTTGTTTAGTTTTGAGCTGGATGAAATTGTAAAAAAAAATAATCCAAATGGGTATTTTCATCCAAGTGGGTGCTGTTAAATCTTCCAATTGGTTGTAAGGAATTCCATCCTTCCAAGAGTTGTTGTAGCCCAAGAAAAAACTGGACTAAAAATTAGTCCAGTTGAAACTTTTGATAACTTAAAATTCTCCCTCATTGGGGTTGGGGTTCTGAGTATATAGCTAGTACAATCTCTCTGACAAAGTGGATCACAACAAGAGACAAAAAAATTCTGAGAGCCCACTTTCAATACTTCAAAAAGAAGAAGAAGAAGAAGAAGGATTATGTCATTTTGCATATAAAAAATTACTTCCTCTGTCCCAAAGTACATCAATCAATCAATCAAATTTTAAGTTAATTGTCCACCGAAACTCAAAGAACCCAGAGTGACATGCAATTCTGCAGCTAGACTTGAGCTTGTTTGCTTGTGTCTTTCACAGACTACTACTACTACTACTACTACTACTTACTAGGGTTCTGTCCACTGTCCTAGCCAAGAAGAAGAAGAAGGCTCATGTGATCTCAAACCAGGTTTGGATGCTCTGTGAATTCACAAGTTGTCATTTCCTCAAGTTGTAAAGTTGAAGCTCACCATGTGTTTGTAGCACTGGAACAAGCACAATAAAAAAGCACCCCCCCTTGTGGACTTGTTTCAGTTCAAAGTACTGACAACCACAAGATGGGAATGACAACTTGAGGAAATAGTAAACCTGGAAAAGTGAACTCGTCAAAATAAGTGAGCATTTGGTGTTCCGTATGGGAGCACTCACTCATTTCATCAGACACAAAATGCACAAATCCAGTTGCAACTATGACTGCATTCTGGTGTTGTTGTTTGTTGTTTGATGTTTTTCTTCCTTTCCTTTCCTTTGGTGAAAACATTTGTTATAATGGAATGTGTCAAGTACAGGGCTGTTTTTGCCTGGTGAGGTGCCTGTGAGGAATTTGGGTGAGCGTGATACATTAAAGTTATCTGTCAAGTCAGGCGATTAGGGAGCAAAAACGGCCAGTTTCGGCATAATATAGGCCATCAAATGTTTAACTGGGAATGAAAATTTAAGAAAACGAAATAACTGCGACCCAGACTAGTTTTTCCACCAATTTTGGTGGTGAACTGTGAGTTTCATCCCCTCTTTCATTTTCCCTGAGCGCCTTCACTGCTGCTACAGATATTTTCACTGCTCCTACCTGTACAACTACTATAATTACCCTCGAACCTTGTGCAATAAATGTTGCGTTTCCGCATTTCATACTGAGATCTAGTAAAATTTCCTTACTTTGTGGACACCACTCAAAGGGGGGATAGGGGGTGAAAGCAAAGAGAATAGGGTGTGAAAGAGAGGGTGATTTTACTTTATTGAGCAAATTTTTTTCAAGCAGGCCATGAAACCAGCATAGTCCATAACGTTATGAATGTGCCCCCATAATGTGCATTAAGGTTCATAGGAAGGTTGTAAATTAGCACATGTTGATTGTTATGTAGCTTAGGTTGATAGGAAATATGAAAATTTGGCACCTGTAGCCGATTTCAAAATGGTTTGAACACCAATTGATTCTGGCATGTGTGGACATTTTTTAAAATTACAACAAATTAATCTGAGTTTTTTTTGCTTAATACATTTTGGCACATTTTTCATAATGATGCATTGTTAGGTTTGTCAAGTCGTATCAAAATAAAGAACCTTGTTGATTCTTAGTTTTGCAACGCAATGCAAACTCAAAGCATATTTTTTAACTCCCGAGATAGACATGGAGGATGAAAGTTCCATGATGGGATTAAAACAAATTCACAAATAAAAGTTCAAGATGAGATAAATTTGCACAAATTAAAAAATGAAGATAGTTAATTCCAATTGGAACCAAAATTGTGCACAAACAAGTTGCAAACAACTTAACTCACAAAATATATTATGACTTGAATTTGAGAAAAACTCATCACTTTCCTCCCTATAGTTTACTATGTGATTAGTGATAAGGTTGCATCAAAGTGACAAAACATTTTGAGACTTCTGCAAAAAATACAATTTTGCTAATTTATGAATCCAATTATTTTATGAACTCATAATTCATGTATAAAAGTTTCAATTGAGGCTCTTTCAAAAGGAAAGTTGTAACCTTCGAAGAGACCTTTTCGACATCATATCATATGGTCAATTGAAAGTCAAATGATTTTTGTTTCTTAAATTTTAATAGTTAGAAATCAAATTGTTTCGATTTTTTTTTGGTTCATAATTTCAAATTTTCAAATGAAGAATGCATTTTCATTTTTGATATGTACACTTCAAACCCATCTCAACATTATAAAAAAAACTCGATTTTTTATTTGCTAAAAATATAAAACATTGTAAAACTCGAATTTTTCAAATGAGAAAATCATTTGACAGTGTTAGAACTTGAATTCTCATATTTGTGAGAATGTTTGAATCCTAAAACATTATTTCAATCTAATCCCCTTTCATGTTTTAACATTGATCACAAATTAGGGTCATGGTACATAATCTTTTTTAGGTTCTCATTATGACAAACATGGTTTACAAATGTCACAAGAAAAACTTTCACAAGTTTTTGTTTTGTGAAAAATAAAATTGACCTTTTAAAATTTTGCAAAGGTTTTTTCAAAGTTTCTTAATTTAATGATTCATCAAGTTGATATGTTAATGACTCAACACACATACTATTCAATTAAATATATCACTTTAAGTTATTTGGTTAACAAGTGAAACAAATGGAGTTTCTTGAAGACACACATTTGTATTTTACCAACATTTTAATATGATTAAAAAATTGGGATTTCATTCAATTTTGGTTACTTATAAAAATTTGGGTTAGATATGAAAGCAAGTATGCACTATGCACTTTAGTACATCACAATTAATGTTGTCAAGTTCAAGGTATTGAGTAGGTTTTAGGTTAGGTTGTGGGGTCATAAGTTTGTTGAATATGAACTATGAAATCATCATCTTTTATTAAAATTGAAACCCAAATTTGAATAGTGTTGGTGTCCTTTTTTAAAACATGTCTAGGTCCTTTAGTCATATAGTACAAGGCTTTTGAAAAGTACAAAAACTAAGCCTTGCTTTTAAAGTCACGATAAGTCAACCTTTAACAAACCTTATAGGATAAATTGTGGCGGTGTTGGGTGCATGTAGCATTAGTTGAGTGCGTGTTGTAATTACCAAACCAAAAAGAACCATGTTTGTCATCACCTTTTGATTTAGTCCCAAGATAAAATCACATATGTTTTATAGTTTTACCTTAGTGAACTAGCATCTACATGTTTTGCGAGCTCATTGGTTTCACCGTCAATGAACTAGCATCTATGTAATTGTCAACTCATTTGTTTCACCTTTTGCAAAACCCTCATCCCCTTCCCCCCCCCCTTGAAGCTCCAAAAAGCGAGCCTTTTCATTATATGTTGCCTTGTGTTATTGGTTGTCAGATTTCTTTTTCTTGATTGTGTTGGTCCCCAATTTGTCTCGTAGATTAATAACCCATTCCATGCACATGGATATCTATTTACACAAGTTATTATTTTTGGTTGGGTGCAATGTAAATAGAATTGAACCTAGTCTTAAATGGAATCAAGCTCTAATTTGTTTGAGAAGGCCGTCAAATAAAAGGATTTATAAATCGAAAGAATCATTTTCAAAATCATATAAAAAATTCTATCAAACAAAATAAATAAATAAATAATCGAAACCAAATAGTCCTTCCAAAAATCAAGAACTAAACAACATTGGTCAAAACCCTACCCTTTTAGTATAGACTTTGACGATACCCAAGATATTCCATGGTTCCTCCATATCCTCAATTCTAGCTACCGTATAAATTTTTTCACACAAATCTTTTTTGAGGAGAACAACTCTTATTCATATCCTAGTTGCAACAACCTTTAGTAGCTATGTAATCTTGATATGTGTAGATGAGATTTATGTTTTAATATCTAGTAATGCATTAGTTATGGGGAAGGATTTTTTAGAAGCATCCTCATAGTTTTGCTCTTTAAATGGTGTAGCTTCTACTTATTGTTGTATATCAAATCTTTACCTTCCTCTCATTTTATTTTCTTGTTTGTTGAGTTTCATTTTATCATCACAACTATTGGACTCTCTCCCTTCACAAAGGCTACTAAAATAATTGATTTAAAATTTTTTTTTTTTTTTGATGCAATTGCAATAAAATGTATATGGCATACAATTTTTGAACCTACCTAGGTGCATGCATATACTACACTAGTTGGTATGTAGTTCTTGAACTTTCATGTTCATACTTGGGGTTTCTACAAACACTTTGGTTATTATTGAGACCAACACTAGTTTATGACATGAAATCAAATCTTTCAATCACGTTGATAATCTTATTGATTTTGAAATAATAAAAAAACCAAACAAGGAAACAAAAGGGTAACTTTTTAATAAAAATTATATGGAATTTTTTTCGAC
>Ga0116227_10011504_pt1 | contig 14839 bp, 9 predicted proteins | sample S1TSphgellanicum_FD_89693 | JGI IMG/M metagenome (GOLD analysis project Ga0116227, IMG submission 89693) | Host-associated microbial communities from peat moss isolated from Minnesota, USA - S1T2_Fb - Sphagnum magellanicum MG | ecosystem: Host-associated > Plants > Peat moss > Unclassified... | reverse complement strand
CATTTGACGATGTGGAATTGCTTAATGCCATTGAAACACGTTTGAGTAAGAAAGACAAACAGCAGCAGTTTTATAGCCAGAGTCTGGACAAGTTAACGAACCTGCTGCAAGGCGCTTCGGGTATAGAAGAGTTGCATCAAATGATTGCCGACCGTAAGGTGCGCACTGTTAAAAAAAAACAGATCATTTATTACGAAGGAGATACGGTTTCTGGAATTTACCTGGTCCTGACCGGAAAGGTGAAAACCTTTAAAATGAGTCAAGATGGACGTGAATTGCTGACTGGAATGTATGCTGCAGATGAGTATTTTGGTGTGCCAGCACTGTTAAGTCATGAGGCCCATGTCGAAACGGCAGAGGCACTGGAAGATACGGCCATCTGCTTGTTGCCAAAGGATACCATGGAGACTTTATTGAATAAATATCCTGATGTGGCCAAACAGTTTATACAGATCTTATCCAATAACCTGATTGAAAAAGAGGAACAATTGTTGCAATTGGCCTATCATTCGGTTCGAAAGCGCATGGCAGAAGTTTTAATCCGACTTTGTAAACAGGAAAAAGATGCGGACCATCTGACACTCAAAGTTTCAAGAGACAATCTGGCCGCAATGGCGGGTATGGCAACTGAAACCGTAAGTCGAATGTTGAGTGATTTTAAAGATGAAGCAATTATTGAACGTAAAGGTAGCCAAATTGTGATTTTGGATTTACCAAGGCTTAGAAATATGAAAAACTGACGAAGATCACTTTTTCTTCTGACCGTAATCATTCTTTTGGCTCATATATGCTGGTAAATTTGATTTCTTAAAAGTCAAGTTTACATGAAGGTAGTCGCCTACAGTATAAAATCGTTTGAAAAAGAATCCTTAGCGATAGCCAATCATAAAAAACATCAAATTACACTTATTTCTAATGTATTAAACTCCAAAACCGTAAGTTTTGCTGCTGGTAAGGAGGCCGTTATTGTTTTTGAAGGTGATGATGTTTCTGAAAGTGTGATCCATAAGCTGGCCGATTTGGGCGTAAAATACATTGCTACGCGGTCTACTTCTGTGGCACATATCGATCAAATGGCAGCAGCTGCCTGCGGTATTAAAATCGCAAATGTTCCTGTTGGTGCTTTAAGTGACCTAAAGAGCAGGGTTCTGGCCATGAAACTGGCCGGTGAGACCATTCTGAATCTGGATAAATGGCAACATAAAACTTGTCTCGGAATCGCTTGTGCCTGTGCAAAATCATGTCAAAATCCTATAGAACCCAATAACACGCTCTATAATGACCACAAACAAGTTTGTTGAAAAGTATCAGGTGGCGGCGCCGCGTTATATCAGTTATCCTACCGTTCCCTATTGGGATACAGATAAATTTAATACAGATCAATGGGCGTTTTCTGTTAAAGAAACTTTTAAATTAAGCAATTCCAAGGACGGAATAAGCTTGTATATCCATTTTCCTTTTTGCGAAAGCTTATGCAATTACTGCGGCTGCAATACCCGCATTACAAAAAGCCCTACGGTAGAATTTTCCTATATTGAGGCTGTTTTGAAAGAATGGCGGCTATATTTGGATATCATATCCGAAAAGCCGGTAATCCGGGAAATTCATCTGGGTGGAGGAACGCCTACTTTCTTTAGCCCGGCTAATTTGAAATTGCTCGTTAAGGGTATTTTAAAATTTTCTCGTGTTCACAAGCAAGCGGAGTTTAGTTTTGAAGGACATCCGGCAAACACAACTGTTGAACATTTGATTGCGTTGCATAAGCTTGGTTTCAAGCGGATGAGCCTAGGGATTCAGGATTTTGATCCTAAAGTGCAACTGGCGATCAACCGGGTTCAGACTTTTAAAGAGGTGAAAGAAATTACCCGTCTGGCGAGGAATCAGGGTTACAATTCTATAAACTATGATTTGATTTATGGTTTGCCGCTGCAAACGATAGATAGTTTGGTCAGTACCATTGAAAAGGTATTGAAGTTAAAACCTGATCGCATTGTTTTTTATAGTTATCCACATGTGCCCTCGGTAAAGCCGGGTCAGCGAACGTATACTGAAGACGACCTACCTTCCGATGTAGCGCTTCAGGATCTTAATGAAATCGGCCGGAAGTTCTTAAAAGCAGGCGGATATACCGAAATTGGCATGGATCATTTTACATTAAAATCGGATAGTCTTTTTAAATCCGAACTTGAAGGTACGCTACATCGTAATTCTATGGGATATACCCATCAGTACAGTAAGTTGATGATTGGCCTGGGGGTATCTTCTATTAGTGACACTTGGAATGCTTTTGCACAAAACGTGAAAAAAGTAGAAGACTATATCAATATGGTAAACAGCGGACAATTGCCTGTGGTTAAAGGTCACATTTTAAATGAAGAAGACCTGGTGATCAGAAAGCACATCATCAATATCATGTGTCAGGGTTATACCAGCTGGAACCTGCCAGAAGAGCGGAATGAAGCCCTGGAAGAAGGATTAAAACGCATGCGCTGGCTGGCACAGGATGGTTTGGTGATGCTGTCTTCAGATGGTTTACATGTAACTCCTTTTGGTAAAAGATTTTTAAGAAATATATGTATGACGCTTGACGCCAGGCTCTGGGAAAATCAACCTCAAAGCCAGCTGTTTAGTGTCGCTGGATAATCTTGTCAAATTAATAGCTCTTCAAAGTTGACATGCATAATGCTTGGAAAGATCAGTCTTTTGGAGGGCACTGAAAAAGTCTCTCATTTATGATAGCCTCTAAAAAACCGATCAAGTAATCTTATTTACTTGATCGGTTTTTTTTTATTAACCAAACTTGCGATAACCTTCGCTTAGCAGTTTTCAGTTAAAGAATTGCAGCTGCTTTCAATTGACAGCAAATTTCATATTAAACATGCGTGTTTTTGCCCATATCAGTTCCTGTAATCGCTCTCTTTCTGTTTTTATTGACTCCAATATATTTAAACTGTGATATGCAGGACGGCTCATGATAAGCAGTTCCACATAAGAAGTCAAAATGTGTAATTCGTTTTTCATAATTATTTATCTTGAAGCGTATGCCCATAATATGGACATACGACGTTGTTTTCGTTAAAATTCTGACGATAAGCGTTAGTCCTGTCCGTTTGGCGCCGGATTCAGTTCTCTCTATAGGACCGGGAACGCTGCAGCTGGTTGGGTTATGAGCCCGTAACCGCAGCTTCAACTTAAAGTTACGAAAATTTTAAATCAAGTTAATGTTTTGTGTATCAGTTTATTGAAAAAATAAAAATCTATCTCAAAAGAGGCTTGATTTGCAAGTCTGATTATTTTTTCCTATATTCACTTAAATAAATAATCTTCCCACGAATCCGGGGCATAATTCCAAAAATTTTCAGAAACCTTACCGACGTAGTACCTTGCTTTGTCCAAGTGCTTAACAAAGGGGAATATATAAGTTATCTTGTTCGGCTCTCGTTCGGCTCTTGTTCGGCGAATCTCATCTAATACTTATACAAGAGCAGGACCATATCAAAAGTATTTTGATGTCTCCTAAAACTTGTATAAACGATCGCTAATGAATTGGAAAATTTTGCTTGCATTAATCCAGATTTTTTTATTTGCGTGCTATCGGTTTAAATGCATAAACTATCCATGGTGTACGGATAATATAAAACTTCCATTTATCAATATCTCTTTTTTAATCGTAAGATGTTGTTTTTAAGTTTTTTAGATGGTTAAAACAACAAAAGCGTAATATTACGACATGCACCAAATTTAATTTTTACATATCTAAATCAACATCGCAGCGGATGCTACAGGGATAGTAACAGTGCGTACAGCCTACGGAGCAGCTGGTATACTGAAAGGAGCAAAACGGGAATTGATATACCTGTTGTCATGCCGGCCATTACAAAGCGTCACTGTACTGTTACTACGTTAATTAAATATTATTCACCTAAAAATCATTAAAAATGCAAAGAATAAGCGTATCTCCGATCTGAAGTTGATCATACTGTAAAAGTGATCGATCCCAATAGTGAAGGACCTGGTAAGTTTAAGAAAGATTGTGGTAGAGTTGTTGGTAACTGGTTTTTGAATGGGTTTTGCTAAAGATAACAAACCAGCCTTTGGGGGGCTATATTAAGATGAAACAGTAAGGTGTCAATTAATCTGCACCAAAGTTCTGAGTAGCTGCTAGTTTTTGACATGATAAGGGTCACACTTCCTGGTGATATGAATCACATTTCAGGCCGCGGCACAGAAACAAAATAAAAACATCTTTTAAAGTATTTTAAAATATGAAAATTAAAACTCTCATATTTATGCTGGAAAGGGCGTAGTCAAAAGGGCGTCAGTAAAAAGCACTATGCTTAAAGATAAGCTTATTTTAATAAAAAGCAACAAAAGAAGATGGATTACCGGGAAGTATTAGATCAATTGAAAAATCATGTTGTAAACCTGTTCTATTCGCATAAAGATGAGCGGTTTATATACCATAACTTAGTGCATACCGAACAGGTGGTAGAAAATGTGGTTAAAATAGCCAACCATTATCAATTGTCGGATGCTGATTTCTTCATCGTGGTTGCGGCAAGTTGGTTCCATGACATGGGTTATTTGTTTGATTGTACTGCGCATGAATCCAAGGGCGCAGACCTGGCAGTTCAGTTTTTGAAAACTCAGGGCGTAGCAGAAGAAACGATTGAGCAGGTTAAAGGCTGTATTATGGCTACAAAAATGCCGCAAAGACCAGTGGGTTTGCTACAGCAGATTGTTTGTGATGCCGATCTTTTCCACCTTGGAAGTGATCGTTTCAAAGACCGCAACCGTTTGATGCGCAAAGAAGCAGAAGCATTTTGCAATCGGGTGATTGACAAAGCCGATTGGCGGGCAAAAACCATTGCCCTGTTCAAGGCCCATCACTATCATACTGATTTTTGTCAGCAATTGCTCAATACCAAGAAAGCAGAAAACCTGGCCGAGCTGGAGCATAAACAGTTGCTGCAAACCAAGGCTGTTGTCGTTTCAAAACCAGATAAGGGTTTAGAAAAAGAAGAAAAGAAAAAGAAAAAAGACCGGCCTGACCGCGGTATTGAAACCATGTTCAGGATTGCCTCTACCAATCACCAGCGCCTGAGCGATATGGCCGATAACAAGGCGCACATCATGATTTCTACAAATTCAATCATTTTATCGGTGATCCTAAGTATTTTGCTGCGTAAACTGGAGGATAACCCACACCTGATCATACCAACCATGATTTTGTTGGTGGTTTGTGTCGTTACCATGGTATTTTCGATATTGGCTACCAGGCCTTCTATTCCGTCGGGCGTATTTACACCTGAAGATATCACGGCCAAAAGGGTAAACTTATTGTTCTTCGGTAACTTTTACCGCATGAGTTTGCCGGAATACGAAGGGGGTATGCATAAATTAATGGAAGACCGCGATTTTCTATATGGCAGCTTAATTAAAGATGTGTATGCGCAAGGCGTAGTGCTGGGTCGCAAATACAGGTTATTAAGAATTGCCTATAATGTATTTATGTTCGGTACCGTAGGTGCCGTTGTCGCTTTTATTGTCGCATCAGGTTTTGTAGCCATGTAATTACAGGATGGAAGAACTGGTGTTTTTAAACCGCGACTTAAGTTGGCTTAGTTTTAATGAAAGGGTACTGCTGCAAGCGGCAAAGGCGGAAGTCCCGCTTTTAGAACGGATTAAATTCCTATCGATCTATTCCTCCAATCTGGATGAGTTTTACAGGGTCAGGATCCCGGTTTTAATGGCTGTAGCCGGATTGCATGAAGATGTTGACCTTTCGGGGCATTATGAACTGGCCAAGGCAGAGATTGGCCGGCAACAAGAGTTATACGGCCAAATCATCAAAACACAAATCCTGCCGGCACTGGTGGCCTGTGGTGTGCATTGGGTGTACAATGAGCCTTTTCCTGAATTTATCCTGGAGCAGGCCTCGCATTTGTTCTTCACGGAAATACTTGCTTATGTTCATACGGTAAATGTAGATGATGACCTGACGCATTTTTTTGCAGAGAATAACAAACTTTACCAGGCCATTATTTTAATGGATCAACATGGGCATGAACGTCTGGAACTGGTCAATGTACCTTCTGATGTATTGCCCCGGTTTTATGCAATAAAAAGCAATGAGACCAGTTATGTGGTGTTTCTGGAAGATATCATGAAACAGAACATGGCTTACTTTTTTCCCGAGGATGAAATTAAAGGGATGTTTAACCTGAAGATCACCAGGGATGCGGAATTGAATCCTGAAAACAGTAGGGGTGAAGAAGACATCACTGCGGCACTGGAGCGTCAGCTGGAAAGCCGGGATCTCGGTTTTGCGACCCGTTTTTTATATGAGCCAGGGATTCCTTTGCGAAACCTTTACCATTTAATTTATGGCTTAAATCTGCAAAAAGCTGCTGTGGTGGCTGGTGGAAGGTATCACAATTTAAAAGACTTAAATGATTTCCCGCTGAAAGGAGCGGAATATGTTTATCCAAAATGGCCTGCCGTTCATTTTAGTATTTCCAGAACAGAAACGCTATTCGACAGGATCCTGAAAAAGGACATTTTGGTTAATGTCCCTTACCAGAGTTATGATCCGGTACTTCGGTTTTTTAATGAAGCAGCCAATGATCTGTACGTTACCGAAATTTATGCCACTTTATATCGCGTAGCGGAGCATTCCAGGATTGTCAGTGCTTTGATGACGGCCGCCCGCAATGGTAAAAAAGTAGTGGTGATGGTTGAACTGAAGGCACGATTTGACGAAGCCAATAACATCAAATGGGCGAAGCAAATGAAGGCTGCCGGGGTCAAGATCATTTACAGCAACCTGGATTTGAAGGTGCACGCTAAAATAGCCTTAGTGAAACGGATGGTTATTGGCAATGATCAATCTGTCGGTTTACTGGCTACGGGTAACCTGAATGAAAATACGGCAAGATTTTATACCGATCAGATTTTGCTTACTGCGCATCAGCAGATGCTGAAAGAGCTGGAGCTTTTGTTTGGTTTTCTAAGCAAAAGTAAAAAAGCACCTGCTGCAGATGATTACATTGATTTTCAATATCTTTTGGTTGCCCAGTTTAACCTGATGGACCGTTTTCTGGCCTTGATTGACCGGGAAATTGAACATGTTAAAAATGGACGCAGCGCTGGCATTACCATTAAACTGAATAATCTGGAAGAAAAGACACTGATCGCTAAGCTATACGAAGCTTCGGAAGCTGGTGTGGTCATTAAATTGATTGTTAGAGGTATTTGTTGTCTGGTGCCTGGCTTAAAAGGCTTAAGTGAAAACATTAGCGTAACCAGGATTGTAGACCGCTACCTGGAACATGGCCGGATCTTTATTTTTGAAAACAACGGAGCACCGGAGTTTTTCATGGGATCGGCAGATTGGATGAACCGGAATATTTACAGCAGGATAGAGGTTTGTTTCCCGGTATTTGATCCGGAATTGAAAAGATTGCTCAGCACAATCATTAACTTACAGCTAAATGATGATGTTCAGCAATCTATTTACTTATTTTTGCAACAAACAAAACAAAAGCACATCTAAATTGCACATGAAGAAATTATACAAAAAATGCTTTCTTATCCTCTCGCTGCTCTGCATTTTTGGTACTTATGCTTGCAAGGCACCTCAAAATCGTTTTACAAGTCCGAAGGGGTACGACCTCAATAAACCGGAAAAATTCAACATGCCTTCCAGCTTGCTTGAAATCTCAGGCATCGCTTTTCACCAGGGTGACAGTAAAACAATATACAGCATTCAGGATGAGGACGGTAAGTTGTTTAAACAACAATGGGGTATCAAAAAACAAACCAATACGAAGTTTGCACCAAAAGGCGATTTTGAAGATCTGGCAATTTTAAATGACATGGTATTCATTTTAAAAAGTAATGGTTCAGTTTATGCCTTTCCACTTGCCGAAACCGCCAAAACTGCAACAGAACAGGTCAAAGAATATAAGCACTTATTACCAAAAGGTGAGTACGAAGGCATGTACGCCGATGAGGCCAGTGGGAACATTTATTTCTTATGCAAGAATTGTGAGATAGATAAGAAAAAGCCTGCAATAACCGGCTATGTGTTCAATTATCAAAAGCAAACTGCCGATTTGGTTGCCAAAACTGAATTTAAGATAGATTTAGCCAAAGTTGCAGCAGTTAAAGGAAGTTTAAGACCTTCTGCCTTGACCAAAAATCCTAAAACAGGCGAATGGTACATCCTTTCTTCTGTTCAGAAACTGTTATTGGTAACGGGTCCGGACTGGAAGGTTCGTGCCTCCTATAAACTAAACTCGTCAATTTTCAACCAGCCCGAGGGCATTGCCTTTGATCAAGATCTGAACCTCTTCATTTCTAACGAAGGTGATGAACTGACGGAAGGTAATATTTTAAAATTCAAACACATTCAGTAATTAATTACTTTTGTTCTTGAAGTTTCCCGGATGCTGATTATAAATGAGCATCCATAAAGCGTAATTACATGCAGGCAATAACTTTAAACCTAAATAAGAGCATTACGGGATCGGGACAACACCTGGTTGGGGCTGATATTAAGCTTTCCCTGAATCCTTTTATTGAATATATTAAACAGCGACTGGCAACAGAGCAAACGGCTAAAATTAATTTTTACCGTTACATCCTGGAGCAGTTTGAGCAGTACCCTGAACTTAAGAAACCGATCCGCGCTGAAGATGCCGGAAAGTATACTTCGCTTTTTGAATTGATTTATACGGCTTTATCGCCGATAATTAATGATGAGAGTCAGCAGTTCTGGGCCTTGAGTACCCCGATATCTCCCTGCTTCCATTATGGAACAGATGCATTTTATAATGTGTTGATGGATACCAAGCAGTGCAGGTTAAAAACTGATCTTTCCCTGCCTTCTAAGAGAGAGATGGAGAAAAATCTGCTCTCTACCTTTTATAACATTGTACTGGAGCGCTTTTATAATTTTTCCCTGACCGGCAATCAACTCATCATCCATTCCCTTTTAGATCCGGATACGCATTTGCTAAAGTATTACCGGTTAAATCTGGATACACGCTTTTTAGAGATTAAATCGAGCGTGGAACTACCTCAATACAACCTGAGGGATGTCAAAGATTACATTAAAGACGAAAGAAATACACTTAAAATATTAACCAAGCTTATTCCGCCACAAATATTTAGTATTGAGGGGATTTCTATTGTCACTTTAACGGATGTTACTGGTGAGTATGTGCTCGAAACGATCAAAAACCTGATCATTGAGCACAATGAAACTCAAAAAGGTTTGCATACCAGGGAAATTGTTACCGCATTGAAAACTTTGGTGGGTACCGATGCGATTGAGTTTGGGATGGTGCCGTATTTGAAATTGAATAACCAGTTGCAAATCAACGAGCTTTCTGGTTTTAATAGTGTGTTAATTCAATTGGCCAGAGAACAGGGGCAGGACGATACCGAATACCTGAAGCTGATTCAGGAATACGTTGAAAACCCTAGGACCCTTATTTTTCCGGAGATTACGGAAGAAGAGTTTGTGACCTATCCCATGTTGAAATTGTTAGGCGCAGTGGGTATTAAATCTTATGCGCTTTTCCCATTGTACTACAATGCGCGTTTGGTGGGCTGCCTAGAATTGTATACCAAAGATCCGGATGCATTTAGCGGGCAAACTTTAACTAAAATAGAAGCGGCTTTTCCTTTATTGGCCCAATTGTTTCAAAATGTGATTGCCGATTTCAATACCGAAATTCAAGAGGTCATCACCGATAAGTTTACCGCTTTACAGCGTTCAGTGCAATGGCGTTTCCATGAAGTGGCTTATCATTACATCCAGTCGGGCGGAAAAGAGCGCAACCTGCCCATAGAACCTGTATTTTTTAAAGATGTTTATCCCTTTTATGGCGCAGTAGATATCAGGAATTCGAGTATACAGCGAAATGCCGCCATCCGGAAAGATTTGTACGCGCATTTTGAAATTCTGGAGCGTAGCCTGGCTGCGATCAGAAAGACAATTAAGATGAGCGACCATAGCGAAATTCCTTATGAAGAGGCCATCTGGAGCTATAAACACCTCGAAGAACTGTCCGACCGGGAAATCCTGAAAACCGAAAACTACCTCCTGTTGCAAATCCCACAGGCACTTACGCATTTGAAAGGTGCTTATCCTGAAGTGACAGCGATTGTGGATGATTACTTCAGGCAGACTGGTGAGGAAGGAAAAATATTTGATAACCGGGAACGCTATGAAAAGAGTATGCAAATGATTAACGTGGCGGTTACCCGGCACCTGGATCAGTTTAATGCGGAAATACAGGCACTTTATCCTTGTTATTTTGAGAAATTCAGGACCGATGGGGTTGAATTTGATGTCTATCTGGGAAAGTCGATCACCCCAAATATTCCTTTTCCAGACAACATTGTCCATGAATTCAGGTTAAAACAGTTGCGGGTACTTGCAGAAATCGCACAAACCACCAATAACCTGGGGCCTTATTTCTCTACACCTCTAGAAACGACGCAGCTTATTTTTGTATACGAGAAACTGATTGACATCAGCTTCCGGATTGATGAACAGCGGTTTGATGTAGAGGGTAGTTACAATATCCGTTACCAGATGGTCAAAAAGCGAATCGACAAGGCTTTAATTAAACATACTACGGAGCGCATTACCCAACCTGGAAAAATTACCATTGTGTATTTCAACAGCAGGGAGGCACAGGAATACCTGGTGTACATTAAGAAATTACAGGCACAACGTTTATTGAACCATGATGTGGAATATCTGGACCTGGAAGAGTTGCAAGGTGTAGAGGGATTGAAAGCCTTAAGGGTAGGCGTTAAATACTAAATAACATTAAGAAGATATGCTTTTGAAAAAGAATCTGGTTGCCCTAGCGGCGTTTTGTCCCTTGCTGCTTTGGCCTGGTCTCGCTGTAAGAGCCCAGTTGTCTGCCGGCAAGGATTCGATTACGATTGCGGTAGCACCTGAATACAATCAGGTGAGTGGCTTTCATCGTTTCTGGCTGGGGGAGAGTTACCGCAAGATTTGGGCTACCCCGGTTAAAATGCGCATCATCCAGCTTCAAAAAGAAAAAGGAGGCCTGAAGATCGTGAAGCTTGGTGGCGGGATGCAAACCCGTTCACTGAGGTTGGTTGATCCTACAGGTAAAGAGTGGGCATTGCGTACGGTACAGAAGTATCCGGAGCGTGGTATGGCCGAAAATCTGCGTGCAACCATTGCTAAAGACATTGCACAAGATCAGGTATCCACCAATCATCCTTACGCAGCATTAGTGGTTCCAATGCTTGCTGGTGCTTTAGATTTGCCGCATGCCAATCCCGAGATTGTGTATGTGGGGGATGATCCCGGATTGGGAGAATATCGCAAAGATTTCGCCAATGCGGTATACCTGATTGAGGAAAGAAGTCCTTTTGAAGAGAAAACAGACAACACTGAGAAAGCACAGCGCAAAATTCAAAAAGACAACGATACGGATGCCGATCAAAGCTTAACGCTGCGCGCAAGATTGCTTGATTTTTTATTGGGCGACTGGGACAGGCATGAAGACAACTGGCGCTGGATGCCCCAGGAAAATGACAATCAGACCACTACTTATATGCCAATTCCCAGGGATCGGGATAAGGTTTTTTATAAAACTTCTGGTGTATTCCCCTGGGTACTGACGCATCAATGGCTGAAAGCGCATTTACAACCTTATAGTGACAACATCAGGGATGTTGAACACTGGAGCTTCAATGAGCGATACTTTGACCGTTATTTCTTAAATGAACTGAATGAGAAAGACTGGAAAAAAGAGATCAAGTATGTTCAGGATAAAATGACCGATGAATTGGTTCAACAAGCCTTTTCGCAAATGCCCGAACCGATTTATAAATTGAATGGGGCTGAACTGATGCATCATTTCATTTCCAGGAGAGATAAATTGGATAGTCTGGCCATGAAATACTATCGCTTTTTGTCCATTGCCGTGGATGTTCCGGCATCTAACAAAAAGGAGTACTTTGAGGTTAAAAATGAGGATGACGGGAGCGTTAAGCTGAGCGTCTATAACATCAAGAAGGATGGAACAAATGGTCGGGTGATTTATAAACGCAAGTTTGATCCAAAAGTGACCAAGGAGATCCGTTTGTTTGGATTGGAGGGTAACAATGTATTCGATGTTCAGGGTGCAGGTAAATCGCCTATCCGGCTGAGGCTTATTGGCGGCGAAGAGGCCGATATCTATAAAATCGGCAAAGAAGTACAGAACAAACCTTTTGTCTACGACCGTGCTGACGAGGAAAATCAGCTTCCGGAAAAAGGACAGGCCAAAATGCGTTTAGGAAAGGACAGTACCGTTACCCGTTTCGATAAAAACAGTTTTCTATATGACCGCACAGGTGTATTGGTCAATGGCGGTTATAACATTGACCAGGGCGTACAGATCGGTTTAGGTTATGTCATCGAGAAGCAGGGCTTCAGAAAAAGTCCTTATGCCGCGAAACACGAGTTCTGGGCCAATTACAACAGCGGCAGACGCTCATTTGTATTGGATTACGTCTCTGATTTTAAAAAGGCCATCGGAAACAATGATTTGACTGTTCATGCCAATTTACTCGGTCCGAATAACCTGAGTAACTTCTTCGGATTGGGCAATAACACCGAAAATATAGATCATGATTTTGACGATGTTCCGGGCGTTGACCGCGAAGATGGCATATCCTATTACCGGAACCGTTACAATTACCTCAATGCTGATGTGCGCCTGGGCAGACAATTGGCTAAACACGTAAGGGTAGATGCCGGGGTTCTGTTTTCGTATTACACCAGTACTGCATCAGGGAATGATGAGCGGTTCTTTAACGACTATAATGCTGCCAATCCTGATCAGGAGGTCTTTTCTGATAAATATTATGGTGGCTTAGTTGGTAGCGTAATTTTTGACACCAGGGACAATGCAGGTATACCTAAAAAAGGGGTATACTGGAAAACTTCCTTAGTTGGACAGCGTAGAATCGATCAAACCAATGACAGTTACGGCGCCATTACTTCCGAATTCCGCTTTTACATCAATCCTGGGAAATCGGGTTTGGTGATCGCAGACCGGGTAGGTGGTGGCACTACCATTGGCGATCCTACCTTTTTTCAGCGCATGCAACTGGGTGGTGTCAACAGCTTAAGGGGCTTTAACAGCAAGCGTTTTACGGGGAATACCATGTTTTACAACAATCTTGACCTGAGGTTGAAGCTGTTTAATTTTACTTCTTACCTGGTTCCTGGAACTGTAGGGATGATTGGCTTTACCGATGTTGGCCGGGTTTGGGAAAAAGGCGAGAAGTCGGGCAGATGGCACCAGGGTTATGGCGGCGGTTTGTTTGTAATGCCTGGAGAAGTGATTCTGATTCAAGGCACCGTAGGATTCTCTAAGGAAGCTTCGATGTTGTATTTATCCGTTGGGTTTAACTTTTAATTCGTCGACTTTGTTGCTCTAGCAGGTTCCCTGCAAAAGAAAAAACGGTTTGTTATTTTTAGACTGGCATCTGAGGTCTATTTCAGGGCCTCAGATGCCAGACTCTGAGCAGAACGGTTAATTTTATTAAAATTGATTAATCCGCCTGATCATCAACAAACAACTTGATTTGATGATCGGATATTGTTATCAACCTTTCCTTATACAATCCGCCAATGGCTTTCTTAAATGCGCTTTTGCTGATTTTGAAACGGTGATAAACATCATCAGGTGTACTTTTGTCACCTAAAGAAATGACACCGCCGCTGTCTTTTAAATCGGCAAGGATTACGTCTTTGGTTTCCAGAATATGACCGTATCCCATAGGCTGTAAGCTCAAATCGATCTTACCCTCTACACGGATCTTTTTGATCCATCCTTTGCGTTCTTCACCAGGATTTAACTCATCGAACAGTTCATTGGTGTATAATAAACCGATATACTTGTTGTCAATGATGGCATTGTAACCTAAGTCAGAACGATCAACGATCAATAAGCTCACTTCATCAGCTTCTTCCAGGTCAAAGTTTTCTTCCTCTACATAGTTCACCAGTTTAGAAGAGGCCAGCATGCGGTCGTTGCTTTCATCTAAGAAAACATACACCACATGTTTGTCGCCTTTAAACATGGGACTTTTTTGCTCACGTTTAGGTACGTACACATCTTTTCCGATGCCGATATCCATAAAGGCACCACCATCTTCAGCCTCATCAACAACCGTTAAAAAGGCGAAATCACCAACACAGGCTAAAGGCTTTTTAGTTGTGCCATGTAGGCGGCCGTCTTTATTCATGAAAACGAAAACGTTGACGTTTTCTCCAATTTCTGCGTTTTTTGGAACATCAGTATAGGGCATTAGTACATCTTTTTCACCATCCGTTAAAATGAGGCCTGCTTCTGTTTTATTTATAATTCTCAGATCGTTGTATTGTCCTATTGCTATCATGTATGTGCTTATTGAACCCAATATTGGGCAGATGTAGTTTTTTATCGAAATACAAAGGTAGCAATCTGCTTTAGATTTTGCAGTGCTGAGGCAGGATCAATGTAAATACTTGCTGATCGTTTTGTTTTTTGAGCAGGTTTACTGCAATTCGGCTTCGCAAGCCGCTGTTGCAGCAGAAAACAATTCTGGAATGCGCTGTCAGTTGTTGCAGATGAGCGCTGAGTTCGTAAAGGGGGATGTTGATGCCTCCGATATTGTTTTCCTCAAATTCGTAAGTCTCGCGGATGTCTACAATTTGAAAAGAGGTATTTGCATGCTTCCAGGCTTCCAGTTGGGCCATACTGATTTCAACGGTGCTGTGCCTTTGCGCAAGGGAAGGGTTTTCCTG
>Ga0116227_10011503_pt1 | contig 14839 bp, 17 predicted proteins | sample S1TSphgellanicum_FD_89693 | JGI IMG/M metagenome (GOLD analysis project Ga0116227, IMG submission 89693) | Host-associated microbial communities from peat moss isolated from Minnesota, USA - S1T2_Fb - Sphagnum magellanicum MG | ecosystem: Host-associated > Plants > Peat moss > Unclassified... | reverse complement strand
TGAACGTGTGCTGGCCATAGCACAAATGATAGGCGGCGAACAACCTAGTGAAGCTGCGCTTCAAAACGCAAGAGAACTCGTAGCTATTTAGATAATGCGGTAATGCGACAATACGGCAATGCGATAATTGTGCAGAGCCTTTCCAAAAACGCCAAACGAAAGACAAACAGAACAACACAACAGTAAATAATACAATTACCGCTTTATAGCATTCACACATTATCGCATTTCCATGTCATTATACAACACAAAAGCACCTGTCACCATTACCTGCCACAAACGCCTGGCCCCTTACCTGGAACAGGAAGTGCGCGAACTCGGCTTTGAAATAGAAGAAGCTTTTGTGACGGGTGTGCGTGTGAATGCAAGCATGAACGATTGCATAAAACTAAACCTGAACCTGCGTTGTGCCAGCCAGGTCCTTTATAGCCTGAAGCAGTTCACTGCCAACAATGCAGACGATGTCTACACCAATGTGGTGAGCATAAAATGGGAAGAACTGATACCGGAAAATGGATACTTTTCTGTTACCAGTAATGTGATGAACGACACTATAAACAACAGCATGTTTGCCAACCTGCGGGTGAAGGATGCTATTGTGGACCGTATACGCGAGTGCACCAACAAGCGCCCGTCAACAGGTGCAGAACTGACCGGGGCCGTGATACATCTCTTCTGGAAGAATGACCATGCTGAGCTGTTCGCAGACACATCAGGCGATTCACTGGCGCGCCACGGATACCGCAAGATACCGGGCCGTGCACCCATGCTGGAAGCCCTTGCTGCAGCAACCATTATGGCTACCCGCTGGGATAGAAAAAGCCCGTTCGTGAACCCCATGTGTGGATCTGGAACTGTAGCTATAGAGGCCGCACTTATTGCCACTAATACCCGCCCTGGACTCTTCCGTACCAATTATGCGTTTATGCATCTGCAGGGGTATGATGAGAATATATACCTGGATGAACGTGGCAATTTAGAGAACATGATAATAGATGTACCCGGCATGCGCATCATAGCTACCGATTACAGTGATATGGCCATAACCAACGCGAACAGAAACGCAGTGGCTGCCGGCGTATCTGACCTTATAGAATTCTCAGTATGCGACTTTGCCGATACAAATGTACCTGAAGGCGGCAAAGGTGTTATGTTCGTGAACCCCGAATATGGTGAGCGGCTGGGAGAAGCAAGCGCGCTGGAAGCTACCTACACGCGCATTGGCGACTTCATGAAAAAGAAGTGTGGTGGCTACTACGGATACGTATTCACCGGCAACCTGGACCTTGCTAAGAAGATAGGGCTTAAAGCCAAGCGCCGTGTAGAATTCTATACCAGTATCATAGATTGTCGAATGCTGGAGTTTGAATTGTATGATGGTAGCAGAAGGATGGCCAGGACCGAAGAAAACGAGGCGTAACCACTCCCCGAAAAATACACACCGCATGATCACCGACCTTAAAATAGTTAAGAGCGAAGTACTGTCTGACCATTGGTATGTGCTGAGCAAGGTTACCTATGAGTATTATAAAGGCAGGGAGCAGATAACACAGGCACGCGAGGTATATAACCGTGGTAATGGCGCGGCTATCCTGCTTTACAACAAACAACAGAAAACTGTTATCCTCACCCGTCAGTTCCGCCTGCCAGCTTTTGTGAATGGCGAAAATGGAATGCTGGTAGAGGTTTGTGCCGGCCAACTGGATAAAGATGACCCAGAAGCTTGTATAAAGAGAGAAGCCATAGAAGAGGTAGGCTACAAAGTAAAAGAGGTACGCAAAGTATTTGAAGCATACATGTCGCCGGGTGCTGTAACTGAGATACTGTACTTCTTTGTTTCTGAATACGATGCCTCAATGAAAGTAAATGATGGCGGTGGTGTTGAAGAGGAAGAAGAAAATATTGAGGTGTTGGAAATGGACTTTACTGCTGCTTACCAAATGATAGCCAGTGGCGAGATACGAGACGCCAAAACCATTATGCTGCTGCAATATGCACAGATCAATAACCTACTATAAACAGAGATACCAGGGAGCGCATTACCTCCCTGGTTAGTTTACTATATAGCTACAGCGGATCCATCAACGTTAGCAGTTGCACTTGCTACGACAGGCTTAGCGGGCCTAGTGCGAACTTTTCTATCATGAATATAAAGTCGCCCTCGGCTATTGGCTTTTTCTTGCCCCGTTCGCTTTTGCTCACTACTACTTTTATGTAAGAGAACTGGCTATCCCGGTTTGTTTCCCGCGACTCTATCTCTATTTCATCGCCCAGTACAGCCTGCCCTACAAAATCTACATGCTGGCGGGCATTCAATAGCTTATCATAATTGATACCTGCAAAAAAAGTTTGGATGATGAAGCTATTCACCACATTTATCTTGATGAGTATCTTACTTACATCCCAGCTGCCTGCGTGATTCAGGTCTTTTTTAGATATGGTGTACTGGTAGGTGAATACGTCGTTGCACTTATTGATGTTTGATGCTTTCATGTTGTTATTTTTTGTTTTACAGATGGAGATAGATGGTTACAAAACAGGGGCGTATTTAGAAGTTTGACCAGAGAAAATGTTATCCAGTATAGTGGTCAGATATCTATACAGCAGTTGGTCTGCATAGTTGAGTATTACTTCTATTGCCAGCAACGAGAAGGAGAGGGCAATAGTACTTTGCAGCAAAGCAGAATGCCTGAAGAACAATGCGAAAACCGCTGCCAGGCTTAGGAAGTAACTAACTGCTACGGCAACCTTCATGTTCCTGATGATAAGGATGTGCCTGCGCAACCTGCTGAATGCTGCAATGAACTTACTGTCGTTAATAACGTAGAAGTACTTGCGGATGTAGTCTAGTGAGCGGATGGTGCTGATGAACAGACTTTTGAACTTGAGTAGCAGTATTATGCCTGCAAGCAATAAACCGGTAATTGAGAAAACTGTGACCATGATAATAGTATTTAGGGGTTAAAAAATGATATAAAAAACCCTTTGAAGCCTGGGCGATCAAAGGGTTAGTGCAGTTGTATATTATAGCTGTCAACATCGTCCCTTTGAGTACATCTTAATGCAGCAGCACACGCAATTGTACCACGTATTCTTCGCGGGGCAATTATTGGTCTTATATGTGTTCTGCTGTTGCATGTTCGTTGTCATATTTCTGGTTGGTCTTAAATTGAAAAGCCCCCCGGTGGTGTACCGGAGGGCTTTAATTGTGCTTTATCTTTTATAGTTCAGCGCACAGTTATAACCCTCCGGGATCCGGACAATTATACCACGTACACTTAATATTGTTCTGTATCATTTCACAATGAAATTAAGAAGTACGTGCCAATTGCCCAAAAATATTTTTAGCTACTTATGCAATCGTTTACTTTGTCTACATTTTCATAGGGTTGGGTTTATTGTTTACATTTAATAACTATTGATCGCGCTATGGCAACAGTATCGCTAAGCAGTAAAGAAGGCAGGTGGCTTATGGTATCGGTGATACTGGCCTCGGCTATGGCGTTCATAGATGGTACTGCACTGAATGTGGTACTACCCTCTTTGCAGCAAAGCCTGCATGCCACCGGTGCCGACCTCTTCTGGATACTGAATGCGTACCTGTTGATGCTGGCATCGCTGATACTCATTGGTGGTTCGCTGGGCGATAAGCTGGGCCGCAAGAAGGTATTCATGGCTGGCATCTTCCTGTTCATTGCCGGGTCTGCGGCTTGTGGTTTCGCACCTAGCGTGCTGTGGCTTATAGCGTTCCGTATGCTGCAGGGCATAGGTGGTGCGCTGATGATACCGGGCAGCCTGTCGCTCATTACTTCCTCAATCAATGAGAACGAAAGGGGCAAGGCTATTGGTACCTGGTCTGCCTTTACTACGGTGGTCACTGTGGGTGGGCCCATAATAGGCGGTGCCCTGGCTGATGCAGGTTTGTGGCGCTACATCTTCTTCATCAATATTCCCATAGGCATTGCTGCTGTCCTTATATTATGGTGGCGTGTGCAGGACAACTATGATGAGGCGAGTAGCCGCTCTATAGACTATCCAGGAGCTATTGCAATAGCGCTCGGGTTGGCCATGGTCACGTTCGGTTTCCTGCGTATGCCAGCATTGGGGTTCTATAACTGGCAGGTATATGGAGCACTCGTCGTGGGTGTTCTACTGCTTGTGGCTTTTGTCTTTATAGAGCGCTATAGCAAGTACCCTATGATGCCCTTACAACTTTTTGCCAATGCTACATTCACCGGTGTCAACCTGCTTACCTTCTTTTTATATGCGGGCCTGGGAGCGGGTATGCTATTCCTGTCGCTGAACCTGGTGCAGGTGCAGGGCTACAGCCAGTTGCAAAGCGGTCTCACCTTTTTACCATTCACCATTTTAATGATATGCCTGGCGCGCTTTGCAGGTACTATAGCAGACAAGATAGGGCCGCGGTTATTGCTCATCACCGGCCCTGCAGTGGCAGGCATTGGTCTATTGATATTGTCTTTCGTACAACAAACAAAGGGGCCGGGCGATTACTGGACCACCTTCTTCCCTGGCATATTTGTGTTCGGGCTGGGGATGTCGTTCACTGTGGCGCCGCTGACCACTGCAGTGATGGCAGCTGCAAGTACACATTTTTCAGGTACCGCATCGGGCATCAACAACGCTGTGACGCGGATAGCCAATGTGTTTGCCAATGCGATATTCGGAGCGTTGGCAGTGCTCTTCTTTTCTGGTGCTTTACAGCAGGAGATGCGGGCTGTGCCGCTGGACGCACCCGCGAGGCAACTAGTAATGACGCAGGCTGCAGACCTGGGCAATGCTAAAGTGCCGGCACAGGTAGTAGTGCAATATAAACCTGCTGTGGAGCAGGCATACCATAAGGGGTTCATTAGTGCGTATGCTAGGATCATGCGTATATCTGGTGGCTTGGGGTTCATGGGTGCGCTGATGGCGGTGTTCTTTGTGCCGCGCAAGCGCAAAGAATAAGAAAGCAGATCAATACTTTACTCCTAGTGTAGTATACTCCCCGCCATCCATTGTCCTTACTTTGATGAGGTAGGTGCCTGCCGGGAATTTGCTGATGTTGATCTTTGTTGTGGAAGATGTGCTGAGATCACGTGTATCCGACCATAAAACATTTCCAAGCATATTGGTAACAGAAATAGTTGCGGCATCATGATACCCATCGACACTCAGTTCGAAAATGCCATCAACAGTTGGGTTAGGGTATAACCCGGTCTTTATTTTATTATTGGATACACCGGTTGTCCAATTATGCTGGGTTGGAAAATATCTATTCAAAAAAGTGCTATAAAGCCACCCACTCTGGTCATCATAGTTCGAACTCGCCGTCACAACTTTTCCATCGCTTTGCAATTTGACCAAATTAAGGTCTGAATAAGCATGGTTAGGGTCATAGCCAGTATTATAAATGATCGAGCCCCAAGTTCCGAAGGTAACATCTGGCGTGCCATCTATATTATACCGGGCAATGGTATTCACGCCGTAATAATTATAATACATTTGTTTGGTGTATACAACTATTATCTGTCCATTTTGTTGCACGACAAGCCCCCCAACTCCGGCATCGTGAGGGAAAGATACTGACCCGTTAGCCCCAAAGCTGCTATTTAGTCCTCCGTTGGCGTTGTACGACTTTAGACCCTGAAAACTGAGGCCAATAATGCCACTAGGTGTCAGGGCAACTGTGTACAAGAATGCATTGCTGCTATCGAACGAAATACCGTTAGTTCCGAAAGAGCTGTCGATAGCGCCTGTGGTGTCCAGACGCATTAAAAAACTCAACGGAGCGGCTGCGCCAGACACCAGCTCCCCACTCAGCAAAAACTTGCCGTTGGGCTGCTGCAAGATGACGAGACTATTTGCATTACTAAAAGGCTGTACCTTAACTTTCCCTGATGTTCCAAATGACCGGTCAATGCTACCATTGGCATTGTAACGCACCAGTTCTATACTTCCACCAGGTAAGCGACCATCGATAAGTATCTTGCCATCGGGTTGTAAAACGGCCGCATAAAGCACATTCATGCTATCTACAAGCTGTGTTTTTATAAGCACCATATTAAACGAAGTATCTAAAAAGCCGCGCACTGTTAGTTTTATGATAAGAAAATAGGGATTCGCCGCTGCGTTGGTATCAGTTGTGGTGATGCCTGCCAATATCGACCCATCTGGCTGTGGCACAGTAAATAATATCTCGACCCCAGACGCATAACCAGGTACATTGATATAAGCGATCCCATTAGTACCAAAAGAAGTGTCAGCAACACCATTTTTGGTAAGCTTAGTAATTGGTTGGTGAAAATACCGATCTGACCCTCCGACTACCAGGAGTTCATCATTGGCCATCACCTGTAAAATAACTGGCGCATTACTGATATTGATGGTACCCCCAGAGCCGAAGGAAGAGTCTATACAATTGGTGGCATTAGGTTGTGCGAGGCCGATAAAGGGAACGAATAACAGGATAAATAGGTATTTCCTCATGGGGTTCAGCTTTATATAAAAATATAACAATAAAGATAATTTTAAAAATGCCCGAAAATGCCCGGTGAAGGGCATTTTACTGTTCACCTGAAATACTTTATGGGTAAGGCTTTTAGAACAAATGCCCTGTTTGGGTGGAAATATTTTAGTCGTCACGTCCTCATCTATTTCAGATACATGGTCCCGCAAAGGTGGCAGTCCTTATCGCCCTCGTGTACCTGGTAACTATTCATTTGCAGCCTGCCCGCGGAGTCTATCTTAAAATCCATGTAGCTGGCTTTGTACCAGTCCGGATCGGTGAGTATTTTAGTATAATTATCGTAGCGGCGAATGCGGGGAAATAAATTAACATCGGGCTGTTTATAGTCCAGACCATACTGAGAGGGATGTGCGAAGCAACCGGTCATGACCCATATATCTTTACGAAACATGAATACTTTCTTTTCTATCACAAATCCCTTTTGCCGGGAATATGCTATGAAGTAATTATCCAGAATACAGGCATCTGCAGGTCTTATTTCAGGAATGGGTTTGAACCATGCGGGTATTTCGGGATTGTCTGCTATTAACCTTTCTATGGCAGGACCGCAAATGATGCGGATCAATAGCGAGCATATGAACAATGAACGTAAAATTATGTAAGTCACTTTAAATGCCTGGTGGCTGCCTGCAAAAGCAACGGCACTTTTAGCCGTGATGAACAATATATCGCCCAATATAAAGAACAGCAGCACAATAGCAGCCTCGAATGCCCAGCCATCTAAATACCAAGCCCACACCAACTTAAGACCGAACACGTAAAAGAACAACAGGAAAAATAACAGGAAAAATACTGCCCTGAGATAATAGTAGAACGGCCTATAGGTGATATACCCATCGGTAACTTCTGTGATCTGTATCCAGCCCGACTCATGTGCCAGCCAAGCCACTGCAAAAAAGAACAGATGCATTAAGGAGAACCAGACAAAAATAAATGGCATTATATGATGTGCATTTGGTACAAAATAGAAATTACGAGCGACAAACAATACAAATGTTCGAGCACCTTGTATGTGTCTCTGATCTGTGTTATACTCATTTTCGTGGGCCACCTGACAACCCCGTTTCAGGCAGGCTTCGTGTCTGTCGCGAGCAGACCACCCCGGCCTGAAGGCCACCCCTCCTTAAAAAAAGGAGGGGACGATAATCGGCAAATTTCCGATTGGCAAGAAAAAAATAAAAGCGGTAAAATGTTTAGAGCTATTGCTGTGAAAAGCAATACAGAAAGGCATATAAACATTTTACACCATTTCCGTTCTTACCGAAAAATTACCGGTTTTTACCGATAGCGGAAAATTTGCCCCGTCGTTAAAAAGGCATGTTCCTGGTTAAATGGTCTTGTACTTTGCCCTCTATCTTTTTAATTTTCAGTGGTTGGTTCATAGGTTCATAGTTTAGCGATGCAAGGTAAATGCGCGTGCTGTAATAACCTGAAAAGATATACACATGTTTTAAATGAAATGTCAATCCTTATAGGTACGTGGCACCTTCGGATCGGTGATAATAATATAATCGCCCGGGCTGGTATATTCTTTCCAATTGATGTTGGGAAAGCTATCGTCCTGAGTTGCTGATATGACCAGGGCTTTCAGTTTAGGGTCGTACTTTTTCAATTGTGCTACCACAGCAAAGTGTTCATCGCTATGGAACTTGCCGTTCACCTGCATGACCTTGTTTTGAGGGTCATGGGAGTGGTATTGGGCTATGGACCAGGCCATGGTGGCATCCCATAGCGACTGTGCTGTAACCATATTGAAATTACCCATGGATGGTATTGCGAGAGCTTTGGCTTTACTGGTATCGGGTGTTACTGTGCCGGATGCGTGTTGTGGTATGCCGGTCAGCTTCTCGTAGTAAGCGCCTGTTGCGGTATCGTAAGGAAGTGGCGCGAAGAACGCTTTTGATGCTTCGGGTAGTTCCATCAATCCCTGCTGTCCTTTGCGCCCGGCTAGGTTGCTGTAACGGCCGGCGGCATTGGCGCAAACAACGTGCAGGCCTTTGTCCTTAGCAAATTCTACCATTGGCCTGTAATCGCGGTAGTTGGGCCAGGAGCGGGCATCTTTTACAAAATGCTTTTCTCGGATGAAACCGGCCAGGTATTCATCCATTACAGGTTGCACATCGCGGTCGAACATCTCCATAGACAGCGCCAGATGAGATCCGTACTTTTCATACATCGCTTGCAGCATCTCGCGCTCCAGGTAGTGGGTGACGCTGTCGTTGTGCTCTTCGCCGAAGAACAGCACGTTGTAGTTCTTCATGTCTTCGGCTATGTCTTTCAGGGTCACTTCCCTGGCCTGCTTTACAGAATAGATGCGGTAGTTGCTACTGGTAAGCTGCTGCGCGGTGGAAAGGAACGGAAGTAGTAAGAGTATGGTGAGTAATTGCTTCATGTACTGTCCCCTTGTGGTGGGGATGTAGCAAGATATTGATAATTGGGGAGGGGAGGAAACTGTGATCAGACCTATTGTGGTGTGCTTAGCTCTATTGGGCTTTTGAATAAAATGATGTGAGATGCAATCCTGCTTCTTATTGGTTTGATATAAGTCACCCTGCGGTAGACCTAAACCAATGAGGGTAGCGAGGCCTTGATCAGTCTTCCTATAAATGCTCAGGAGATACCGGGTCAAGCCCGGCATGACGAGTTGATAGAGCAAATATATTAATCATCATTGTCGGTCAATTGGTTATCGATGTGTTATGTTTAAAATATATAGTGGTTACGGCCGATTTGTTTCTACATTTGCATTGTACCCCGGAAGGAAATAGTCTCTCTCCCATTTCATACAGGAATACACCAACACGGATACATGCTCTAAGTTGGACATGTTATAGAGATCCTTCTTTTTTCAACCTTTCTTTTATTAGCAGTTTTAAGTTTCCGGCATCCCCTTGCCTTTAGATCTGTGTGTCATTTTACGCGTCAACATTTTTATTTATGAAAAAACTACTGAGCATTTCGTTCTTTGCTGCCCTTGCTATGGTGTCTTGCAAAAAAAGCGCATCGCCAACGCCCGATACGCTACCCAAAACTACAAGTGCCATTGTTGTACCTGCGGGTTTTACCTGGGAAAATTCCAGAACGGTTAGTATATCAGTTACTATTTCTGACGCACAGTTCTCCGGGATACATGTTGTAAATATTTACGATGGTGATCCTTCAGTAGATGGCAAATTGCTCATCAAAGGTTCAGCTACTACACTGGCTCCTTATAGCAGTAAAATATACCTGTCGGCGCAGCACACAAATATGTTTGTCGTGTCAACGGCACCTAATAACGTGAGCGCAACTCAAAAAGTAATAATAGGCACCAACAATGTGCTGAATGTATCGATGGTCAATTAGTAGCCCAAGGTCAGCATTCGTCTTTCACAATATTTACATTTTACATTTCAAATCGAACATATGAAATTACCAGGTTTAATTACCGTTGCGCTATTGTCTATAGTGTCTAATATCGTTTATGCACAGACCGCCCCATCGTGGGGAGCAGCGAGCAGCTTTGCTGTACTCGCATCATCCACTGTTACCAATACAGGTGGAACCGTTATTACAGGTAATGTTGGTGTGAGCCCGGGAACAGCCATTACCGGCTTCCCGCCTGCACTTATTACCAATGGTGCCACTTATTCAGCAGTTGCGTCGCTGGCTGGCCCGGCACAGGTTGCAGCCGTAGCTGTTTTCAGCAACATTACCGGACAAATAGCCCCACCGGCAAACAACCTTACAGGTATAGTACTGGGTAGTGCTGGTAATACTACGCTGGAGCCTGGTGTATATAGCTTTAGTTCATCGGCACAAATAACAGGTACAATTACACTCAACGACCATGGCAACCCTAATGCCGTATTCATCTTTAAGATAGGGTCTACGCTAACAACAGCAACCAGTGCTGTAGTAAGGATGAGCAGCGGCGGCCAGGGACCGAATGTATTCTGGCAAATTGGTTCTTCGGCTACCATAGGCACTTACACCACTTTCCTGGGCAACATAATAGCTACTGCCAGCATTACTATGACCACCGGCGCTACCACTACGGGCAGGCTATTTGCGCTGAACGCTGCTGTGACCATGGATAACAACAGGGCCTTTGCTATAGCAGCAGTGGTTGCCGATGCGGATGGCGATGGAGTTCCCGACCTGCTGGATGACTACCCTAACGATGCTACCAAGGCCTACAATAACTATTCATCTGCCGGTGCCGGGTCTACTGTTGCCTTTGAAGACCAATGGCCTTTTACAGGCGATTTTGATATGAACGACCTGGTGATGGCGTATAAATACAATGTGATCACCAACGCACAGAATACTGTGGTGCAGGTGGTGGGCAACTTTACACTACAAGCCACAGGTGGTACATTCGGCAATGGTTTTGGTGTTGAATTTCCGCTGCTGGCAGGTAATATAAGCAGCGTGACCGGTGGCACCCAGGAAGCGGGCCAAACCAAAGCTGTAATTGTTTTATTTACCAACACACAAACCGAAATGGCAACATGGAATACACAGCCAGGTGTGACGCAGACCACTCCCAAAACTTATACGGTCACCTTTAATGTGGCTAACGGACCTACACTTACCACATTCGGTTTCGACTACAATCCGTTCATCTTCAACCTGGTCGCTTCATCGAGACGCGAAGTACACCTGGTAGGCAAGACACCTACCACGCTTGCAGACCAAACGATATTTGGTAGTGCTAACGACAATACGAATGTGGCCCTGGGCCGTTATTATGTAACCAAAACAGGGTTGCCTTACGCCATTAGCTTACCGGTAGTTCCGTTTAGTTATCCTGTAGAATCAGCCGATATTACCCAAGCATACACGCATTTTGCCGCATGGGCGCAATCAGGTGGTACTTTGTTCCTGGATTGGTACAGTAATACCGCCGTGGGATATAGGAATAGTTCATTGATCTACACCAATTAATAGTATTTTGAGTTGTATAGTTCTTGATGGCCCTGCATAGCGGGGCCATTTTTTGTTTTGGCTTATCTTGAACACGATAGATCGTCTTGAACACGATTAAAAAGATCTCGGGATGGACATGGTCACCATTTGCTTGTTCTCTATATGATCCTGAAATCTTGTAATTCCGTAATCGTGTTCAAGACAACGACGTAGGCTTCACCTCTACGACTATTCATAGACCGTTTTTTGGCACATAAGTTGTTTTAGCAAATGAAACACACATACCTATGAGATCTTTGTTACTTGCGATAGTAATTATAGCCAGCTTATGCCCAGTTATAAGCTTTGCCAGCGGACATGGTGGACACGGCGGGGGACATTGTGGCGGACACGGCGGCGGGCATGGACATGGAGGACACGGTGGGGTACATTACGGCGGGCATGGACATGGAGGACACTTCCATACTCATGTACGCGCGCACTATCAATATCCCAATGACGAGCTGCGATACCCTATGAGTGGCATACATGAAATTGCGATGGGTACCGGTGCTATACCCGGCAGGCAGGTCTATGATGAACTGATAGGCCTGGCTACGCCGGCCAACTATGTTACTTACCGATACGCTGTAAGCGAGCATAACAGCATAGGCATATCGGCAGGGACATATACCTTTTGGGGCAGGGATACCTGCAACTGCAATGGGGCGCTTACCTGGTATAACTATAAACAGACCATAATAGCTGTGGCGGCAGACTGGCGATACACCTGGTACAGTGGACGGAATGCACAGGCTTATTCGGGCCTATCGATAGGTGCATCTCACTCGCTGGAAAATGATACCTATACTGATGGAACAAAGGACACCTGGGAAGGGTTTAACCTGAGTGGGCAAGTGACACCGATAGGCGTACGTGTAGGACACACATTAGCGTGGTATTTAGAACTGGGTGTTGGTTATAAGGGTGTGGTAAGTGGTGGACTAAGCTACGAGCCTAACTATGTGCAGAAGCATGCGCGATGGTAAGGCGGTACTTTAGCTTTTGAATACTGTGAAAGACATAGAACCATGGTGCACAGCAAAGACGGCAATTTGAAAATTGCCTGCCGGTTGCGACTTGATCGGAGATCAAGCCGAGCGGAGCTGGCGCATTACCACGTAGATGAACGATAATTTTCTTTTGCATTCTTATCAATAGAGCGCCTTTCACCATTTTCTACCGGTACAAATATCGCTTCCCTTTGCATTACAAAAATTATTAGTTCATATGAAACATCAACACCAATAGCTCGTCTCATTTTAATCAAAATCTTACCTATATCAATAATCTGGTTAAGCCAAATTGCTGCTTCTTCAATTGTAATTACCAAGCTAGGTGGATCGAAATGCATCAAATGATTTCTAAGCAACCTTAAACTTTCTAAACTAATTTTCTCGGATTCAATATTTAGATTGTTACCGGTTATTTGAAATACCCATTTTAGTTTATCGTTGAGACTGGTTTTATGCCTGTCTCCAATTTTACTTTTATCAAATTTCCAATTGGGTAAAGGGTCATACTCTGCCTTAAGATATAATTGATTGAATGCGATATCTATTAAAGACATTGAATCACTAATTATATTTCTCAAATCAAAAACCCAATCATCAGTCAATGCTTTATCTGACCCTAATATTAATTCGTCTCTCTTTCGTATTATTCTCTGAATAAGTTGAGGTTGAATTGCGGTGTATAGAAGTCCTTCTCGTTTTAATGTTGGTTTAATGGGATAATTTTCTCCGAAATTATGTGTTTGCAGATCATCACTAGATAGCCCAAATTCTATGTTCTGATCTTGCATATAGAAATCAAGTTTCATGCCCATTGAGTGGTCAAGCCAAGGACATAATAAATCAGGGAGATCAAATATATTAGGATTAAACACTTCACTCTCCCGTAAATGCATTGATAATATTAGATAATTTATTGATTTGCTGACTCTTTTTTGCCCTGGGGGAAATTCATAACTAACTTTCCAAGTTCGATTCTCAACTCTCCATTTGCTTACTGACATTTTAACATCGCGCAAATATTGATTTACTAGAATCAAACAAACTTCCGAAATAATGTTTTTTAAAGGTTTTTCGGATTTACGAATAAATTTATGATCTCTATCAGCAAATTTTGTAATATTTACACTATACATTGTTCGGCGAATTAAATATTAAAATTATTCATTTACAACATACTAAACAATACGATTATGCTGTAGTGTATTTCCCACATTCCCATATTATAGCATTATATTTGCAATCCTTCAAAAATTTTGTGCTTTGCGGTTAAAGTTGAAAAATGTGTAACTTTAGATACTATGTTAGTAGAAAGGACAAAGAAGGAAATAATAATAAGACTACCCGCATCTGTGGATACAGAAGACCTACAGGACTTCCTGAATTATGCACGTTATAAAGAATTGACGGCCGGGGTTAAGGTGGCGCAAAATGAGGTGGACAAACTGGCCAGCCAAATAAACACTAAGTGGTGGTCAAAAAACAGGAACAGTCTTACTAAGTGAGCATTTTAGTCCCCGACAAGAACTTGTATTCTTCACATTTAATCTCGTCAAATTCCACCTATTTCAACCAATCGTTCACCAGCATTTATCATTTCTATTGCCGTTTTTAAATGTTGTTGTAAAATATGGCGCATATTGGCATTGCTGGTATTGCCTGAGGTTATCCAGATAATACTAGGCGGCGGGCCATACCGATCTAATAGCTTTATGAAATCGGAGTCCTTGCTCATGATAACCGCCTTGCGCTTCCGGGCTTCCATAAATATGACCTCATCTTGAGCGTCAAGCATATTCAAAGTATATAAAGACCTTGCATCTATATCTGCAAATGTATTATTGATCCATAGCGCAAGTGAAGGCGACAGGTGCGCATCTATCCAGAGTTCCATTTGAATATGCTAGGCGGCAAGTACAGGATAATCGAAACGGCTGCTTACATACCGTAGAGCTGCTACAATATCTTCGCTTTCCAGGGCGGGCAACTCTTCAAGTATTTGCTCCTGTGATAAACCGGAAGCCAGCAGATCAATAATATCAGTGACCCGGATACGCATACCCCTGATACATGGTCGCCCACCACATACCTGGGGGTTAACTGTTATCCGCTCTTTCCATGTATCGGTATTCATATGGCGTATTTTGGTACAAAAATAAATATTTATTGTGAGATGGCTTTAGTTCGTTGACCGAGTTGCCTGCAAATGCTCAGGAGATACCGGGTCAAGCCCGGCATGACAGGTTGATGGGGCACATTACCACATTCCCATATTATAGCATTATATTTGCAATCCTTCAAAAATTTTGTGCTTTGCGGTTAAAGTCGTTGGAAATAAAAGGATTTAAGT
>Ga0116227_10011501_pt1 | contig 14840 bp, 13 predicted proteins | sample S1TSphgellanicum_FD_89693 | JGI IMG/M metagenome (GOLD analysis project Ga0116227, IMG submission 89693) | Host-associated microbial communities from peat moss isolated from Minnesota, USA - S1T2_Fb - Sphagnum magellanicum MG | ecosystem: Host-associated > Plants > Peat moss > Unclassified... | reverse complement strand
TTTGTTAGGGTGCTCGGAGTTGAAGGAGTTACCTACATCTATTGACAAATTGATTGCCCTTCAATCATTGAATTTGTCAAGGTGCTCGGAGTTGAAGGAGTTACCTACATCTATTGACAAATTGACTGCCCTACAATCATTGAATTTGTCAAGGTGCTCGAAGTTGAAGGAGTTGCCTACATCTATTAACAAATTAATTATGCTTCGAGAGTTGGATTTGTCAAATTGCTTGCAGTTGAAGGAGTTACCCACATTTATTGACAAATTGACTGCCCTTCCATCATTGGATTTATCAGGGTGCTCGGAGTTGAAGGAGTTACCTACATTTATTGACAAATTGACTGCCCTTCAATCATTGGATTTGTCAGGGTGCTCCAAGTTGAAGGAGTTACCTACATCTATTGACAAACTGATTGGCCTTCAAAAGTTGTATTTGTCAATGTGCTCGAAGTTGAAGGAGTTGCCTACATCTATTGACAAATTGACTACCCTTCAATCATTGGATTTGTCAGGGTGCTCCAAGTTGAAGGAGTTACCTACATCTATTGACAAATTGACTGCCCTTCAATCATTGGATTTGTCAGGGTGCTCCGAGTTGAAGGAGTTACCTACATCTATTGACAAACTGATTGGCCTTCAAAAGTTGTATTTGTCAAGGTGCTCGAAGTTGAAGGAGTTGCCTACATCTATTGACAAATTGACTGCCCTTCAGTGGTTGGATTTGTCAAACTGCTCGGAGTTGAAGGAGTTACCTACATCTATTGACAAATTGACTGCCCTTCAATCCTTGAATTTGTCAAGGTGCTCGAAGTTGAAGGAGTTACCTACATCTATTGACAAATTGACTGCCCTTCAATCATTGAATTTGTCAAGGTGCTCGCAGTTGAAGGAGTTACCTACATCTATTGACGAATTGATTGCCCTCCAATCATTGGATTTGTCATGGTGCTCAGAGTTGAAGGAGTTACTTATGTCTATTGACAAATTGACTGCCCTTCAATCATTGAATTTGTTAGGGTGCTCAAAGTTGAAGGAGTTACCTACATCTATTGACAAATTGATTGGCCTTGAAAAGTTGAATTTGTCACGGTGCTTGGAGTTGAAGGAATTACCTACATCTATTGACAAATTAAGTCGCCTTGAAAAGTTGGATTTGTCAGAGTGCTTAAAGTTGAAGGAGTTGCCTACATCTATTGATAAATTGATTGCCATTTAATCATTGAATTTGTTAGGGTGTTCGAAGTTGAAGGAGTTACTCACATCTATTAGGAAATTGACTAGCCTTGAAAAGTTAGATTTGTCAGGGTGCTCGGAGATGAAGGAGTTACCTACATCTATTGACAAATTGACTAGCCTTGAAAAGTTAGATTTGTCAGGGTGCTTGGAGTTGAAGGAGTTACCTACATCTATTGACAAATTGACTAGCCTTTAAAAGTTGGATGTGTTATGGTGCTCACTATTAAAAGAGTTACCTACATCTATTAAGAAATTAACTACCTTTCGATGGTTGTATTTGTCAGGGTGCTCGGAGTTGAAGGAGTTACCTACATCTATTGACAAATTGACTCGCCTTCAAAAGTTGGATTTGTTAGGGTGCTCGGAGTTGAAGGAATTACGTACATCTATTAACAAATTGACTACCCTTCAATCATTGAATTTGTCAAGGTGCTTGGAATTGAAGGAATTTACCTACATCTATTGACAAATTGACTACCCTTCAATCATTGAATTTGTCAAGGTGCTCGGAGTTGAAGGAGTTACCTACATCTATTGACAAATTAAGTAACCTTGAAAAGTTGGATTTGTTAGGGTGCTCGCAGTTGAAGGAGTTACTTACATGTATTGATAAACGGACTACCTTTGAAAAGTTGGATTGGTCAAAGTGCTCAAAATTGAAAGAGTTACCTAACATATATTGACAAATTAACTGTTCTTCCATATTTGCATTTGTCATATTGCTCCCAATTGAAGGAGTTACCTACATGTATTGACAAATTGATTGCTCATGTAAAGTTGAATTTATCAAATTGTTCATAGTGGAAGGAGTTACCCACATCTATTGACAAATTAAATACTTTTCAATATTTGAATTTGTCAAGGTGCTCATAGGTGAAAGAATTACCTATATCTATTGATAAATTGATTGCCCTTGAAGAGTTGGATTTGTTAAAGTGTTCATAGTTGAAGGATTTACTTACATCTATTGAGAAATTGATTGCCCTTGAATGGTTATGTTTATTAGGGTGTTCGCAATTGAAGGAGTTATCTACATTTGTTGATCAAATTAACTGCCCTTGAAAAGTTGGATCGGTCAAAGTGTTCGTAGTTGAAGGAGTTACCTACATCTATTGATAAATTGATTGCACTTGTAGAGTTAAACTTGTTAAGGTGCTTATAGTTGAAGGAGTTAGTTGCATCTATTGATAGATTGAGTGCTCTTCAATATTTGGATTTAGCAAGGTGCTCAAAACTGAAAGAGTTACTTACATATGTTAACAAATTGAATGGTTGGATTTGTCAAGGTGCTAAAAGTTAAAAGATTTACCTTCTTCTATTGACAAATTATTGCTACTAAACATTTGAATTTGTCAAGGTGTTCATAGTTGAAAAAATTACCTATAGTTATTGATAGATTGACTACCCTTGAAGAGTTGAATTTGTTAGGGTGCCTATGATTGAAAAAGTTACATACATTTATTGACAAATTAACTGCATTTCAAAAGTAGTTACAATTGATCTAACTCCTGTAATTTTTTGTTATTTTCCAATAATGATACACTTTTGACATCAATCTTCACCTCAGCTTTAGATTTTTCTTTTTTCCATGTGCTAACCACATTCTTTAAAATTGCTTCTGCTTTCACACCTTTCTTCGACGACTTTTGTAATTCTTGGTTCTCCTACTTTGCACTAAGTAATCTATTTGTTAAGGTACTGATTTGTAATCATAGATTGCCCATCTTGTAATTAATTACTGCCATAACCTAAAACATTTTTGTAATCTTGTTTGCTTCCATGATCTTTGCAATAAGATCTTCCATTGATTTACATGTGAGGTTATGTGGTGTTGGCTTTTTAGATCCTTTTCTTGAAGATACTGCATGGTTTTTCATTCACACATCTAGCCTAAAGATTGCCTTTTTGCAAATCCCAACCTATTCTCCCATACATGTATTATTGGTGGCTTAAATTGTGTTGGAATCTATAATGTATCCACCACTACATGTTGCATTTGTTTCATTACATTCTCTAAATGCTACTTCTATCTTACTGATTATTGTAGATGTTGTTATTACGTTTATTTTAAAGTGTTTTTAAAAAATTGTACTTCTATTGGTTCTAGAGGGACTATTTTATGTACTTCCATTTGTGCTTAATATCCATACCACTAATCCATTATATGAACTTGATATTTTTGTTGTTGTTCCTCTAGTACTTGTTCCAAATTTGGAGTAATATTCTCCTTTTTTTTCATAATTATTCTTTCACCCTCATTTCCTTAAGCAATGGAGAATGTACATCCCTATGTACATTCGCAAGTATATACTTCCATGCAACTCCTAGAATTATTGGTACAAATTTTCCATTGTTTTTTTTCATCACCTTTTTTCTTCCTTCATCTTTTGGTGTTGGTCCCACATTTTGTCTAGATCTTTTTCCACCTTAGATTTTAGCTTCCCCATTGACTTCATGAGCTCCATACAATGGTTTAGGTCAACATAACTACTAATGCCTATTAGTTTCTATTGCAAGTTTAAATCAATGGGAACATTCAACCACAACAACAATAGAAGGTGAACAATGAGTAGGTGAGCATGCCCATGTGAGTAGGAAGGAATCTTTTTAAAATATTTTGTGCCACATTAGAGAGTATTTTGAACAAATCATTTTCCATGTAGATAATTTTTGTGACATGGAAAAATATTCCCTTGACATGGAATGGAATATTGGTCCACGTCACCCAACATCTTTGATGGAGACAATAATTGTTCTTTCATTTTCAACATGTTTTTTTACCAACAAAATTGTAGCATTAAGGTGGTGTATTTAGGTTAATTATAACTATTATACATTCACATCAACAATGCACATCTTGTTAGAATGATGATACAATAATTAGACCTCTTGCTTGTGTAATTAGAACTAATGTTTTACATGAAGTTCTTTACTAATGATGACATAGTCTTTTGTACATTGCACACCCAAACTCAAACTCTACAAATGAAAAAATCACAAAAATTGATGCCAACAAAGCCATGTTATCCTTTTTTTTTTACATACTCCTTTGAACTTCTATGTTAATGATGACATAGTCTTTTGTGCTTCTCCACACCTATTCCCTTGAACTCTACAAATGAATCTACAAATGTGATTAGTTGTCAAAGGCCTTAGTGCACATCAACAAATGTAAAACCTCCTCCCAACTTCACATGCAATATTGAATGAAACCTTATGTGAGCCCACAATACATGATGGTCAATAGGACATGATAGATGTGCTTACATTGCACCCATGCCCCACGGCCACCCAAAGAATGTGCGGCCATTGTGACAAAATTTAAACATGAATAATTAGGGTAATTTCCCATAGTCACATGGTAATGTTTTTCATTGGAAAGTACATTGTAGATTCATCCATATCCTAGTGGAAGGACATCAATAGGAGGGAACATGGTATAGGGGAAAAACTATTTTCTAGCCTCCCAATTGTTGGTGTGTTGTTGTGTTAAATTAAGCTTGGAAGGTCATTTCACCTTCTTACCACCACGAGTCATGGGCCAACAAGCCACATCTACTGACCTGACAAGGTTCTGCCAACAAACAATAAGCATTTGGCAATTGCTTACCCTAGAAGGTTTGCCTCCAAACAAACTGTAAACATTGTTCTTACGTTGGTGGTCAAAGAAACACCTTGCCTCTTCTAAACATGTAACCTCCTTTTGGGTTAAGTTAGTATCTTCTTGAATTGGCCAAAAAGTTGGAACTTGAGGCCTAGCAACAACATATTTTCACGCTATCCCACCCACACAACAAATGAGGTTGTCAACACAAAACTAATGCTTATGATGTTCTAATGTTCCGCTCCATAATGCAACCCAGAAACCTTAATAACATGGAGCTAGAGTTCCATTTGTTGTTTTAAATACATTGATTTTTGTTATGCATTTGACCCCTATGCTTTTCTGAAGTGTTGAACATTGGATAAAAGAATTGGTCGTACATTGTTCAATGTGCCATTGGCCATTGATAGAAATAATCTCCTTTAGCTCCAACCCACCTCAAGAGAATATTGGAAGAACGTAATGTGAAGCGAAAGGCATTGGGTGGGTGGGAACATTTTAAACATTATTAGAACCAATAGTGGGCGAGGCCACTCACAAATGAGAAAAATTCACATTGTTTGGTTTATGGGAATCACCATTTGCCCCATGAAGACAATTAATGCAACGTTTGGCCAAACAAAAACCTTTTCACCCTCAAGGTGCAAAATATGAATCATGAATGATGATCCATCCCTATAGTTTTCAATTGTTGCTACAAGTCAAATAAGTTCATGTGACACTTGGGCCCTTCTCAATAATAGTTCATTTTTGTTGGGACCATGGCCAGATGGGCCACCTTTCAAGTATTGTTTATAAAGTGTGGATTGCTTAAAAGTTCATACATAGTCATCGGATGTGGCTATGAACAAGCAAGTGCCATGTTTTCTTAACTATTCCAACCAAATGTTGAGCACAATTTCTACCAAATTACAAGTAGGCATGTTTACCCATTCATCGTCACTGAACTTTTGTAAATGTGAAAGAAAAGAAAATCAAGCAAAATAAAAATCACCACAATACTAATGTCTTAAAAACGAAATCAAAACTAGATAGAAAACAAAAAAAAAAGAAATCGGGAATATATTATCACAACCCTAACCTTGGGCTCACAACCAAGGCAAAGGCATGGAAAGGTGCAGGTCGGGAATCACATTCACACTCCCAGGAATGCGGGAGAGTGTAAGGGAATGAACCCACACACTCCCAAATGGATTCCCACTTTCAGAATTAGAGTCCCAATAGACTTTCGAATCTTTAGAGAACGATTTAAGGGGTCAAAAATCATTGGATTGAAAACTTCCTTATACCATTGGAATTTTTTTTAAACCTAGATGTCTGAACTGAGTTAAAATCATCCATTTGAGTATTTACAACACAAGTTATGGTCGAAATAAAGGTCAGGAGTCAAAATGTCAATTTGACTCCTGACCACTAAAAGTAAAAAATCACTCTAAATTAAGTGCGTGTAGGAGGTGTGCCACATATCACTAGAAAACTCTCAATGAGGGTTACAATTTTGCTTCAGGGCTCACCTTAATCAGAGGTCTTCACTTGTAAAAAGTTATGGGCATCCAAAGTGGTGGGAGTCTCAATTCGACAACTGCAAAATTCCAACTTGGGAATCACGGGAAAAACACCATTTGGGTGTAGCCCCCGTGGTGAGTCACAAAGAATATTATAAGGGGGAAGGTAATGGCTTCCCCCAAGTCCGAGCCATGTTGAATCTTGTGAGTTCATATATGCCCATGGTTCATCCGTGCACCAAAAATGATCCAACTATGCACTAACCAACTTGTTGTTTGGTTTATTCAATTGATATTAATAATTGACACACTTATCATTTGTCTTAGTCCCCAAAATATTCTTACATGCACCATGAAACCTCCCCATTATTTGTGTTTGTGACAAAAATTCCAAAAGCCAACCTAATTTTCAAACTCATGAATTCCACTCTCAGATGCAATGTCAGATGAAAGCCACTAGTAACGAATTGCTACATAACAAGTGTTGGTTTCCTCCAAGGATGTTACATTCTTATATTCAAAGCACATGGCCTTGTGTCCATTCTACAACTCATGTTTGATTAATTGTTTGGTGTGTTTGTCTAGTCGTTGAGTCCAATGGAACAAGCATGTTTGTTCCTTATCCACCATTCTGACATTTGCATCACTAGATCCATAGACCACTTTTATTGCATTCCAATTAACTTGGGCGCTATCTGCCATGAATCCTTTGAAGTTTGGTTTTTAAAATATATGTTTCATCATTTTCACATTTAACTTTGTCCACATGATTTGTTGCTCTACTTCCTCAAACTTCATGTCACAAATTACAATTGTCATGACCTTGCAATAGGAAGGATCATATACATGGCAAGCCATGGTTGTCCACCCAACAACACACTTCACATGGTCAAACATAATATAGGAATTCTCCAAAATCTCCTCTAGGCTACATGCATGTTACCAAACTTGTTCCACTACCAACCCCATGTATCAACATTTTGAAAATGAAAATCTTCTAGCCAAAAATTTGACCTAGGAAATAACATTCCTAAATGTAATCATAGCAACTTCACGACTTCAATTAAAAAATGTGGTCAATGTAACCACCCTCGAGATGATGCTTAAAAGAGGCAACAAGATTGTGAATGTTGGAAGAGTTCAACCCAATGAATTTATCTTGAATGTGCTCTAGTCCTTTTCCATGAAGAAGTTCAATAGTCCCATCGTTACTATCATTGAAAAAATGTTTGTCAAAAAAGGACTTATTGGCGCTTAGAGAAATTGTGGATATTTTTGCATCCAGTGTGTGAATCACTACATGCTCAATCAAAATCTTCGTCTCCTTAATGGACTTCTACACTTTCCATTTGCAATGAGGTGGATGTGATCACCAAGGTGCATGGTGGTTCTTGAAATGGATTGCAACCTATGTACAACATAAATATTCATCCATCATAATCCTCCACACAAAGGGGTGGCAAATTGAAGAATTTGCATCCAAGCGAAGAAGGTAGACCCAATGCCATATGCCCTTTCATTGGAATGTGAGTTGATTCATTGGACTAGAAGATCTCATTGTGAGACCCCAAGCGGACAAAGTTCTCACAAGCATCCTACACGCATAGCAGGTGACCTAAACAACACACCTTCCTGAAGTTCAAGCCAAAACTATTCTTGATATTGGTTGTGACAACCTTGCACCAAACATGGCCATCGTACTTCCCATCCATGCCTTGCATCTGGGACGAGTTATGAATGTTTGCTAAAAAAGGCGGCAACTCAAATGTTACATTTCCATTGAACAAGGTTGGCGTGAATAGAACATAATGAATGGGGATCTTGTCATAATCCAAATTCCAAAACTTATTGGATTTGCGTCTCGCCAGCAACATTGAATGCATGCATTCGATAACAAATTGAACATTTTGTCTAATGTTGAGGGGTGTGATGCCAAGGAGTAGAATAGTCATGACAAGCTGGGAGACAATGGTTGTGATTGAAGCTCCAAGGGGCTAGATGAACACTCCCTTCCAAGGAGGTAGATTGTTTTCATTGGGGTGTAATATTTCCACTGGGAGAGGAATCAAATAACTCGATGAAAGTGCAAAATGGAAAAATGTATGAAAACTGAATGCGAGCATTAATATTTTCACGTTCATCTTTTACAATCTTGTCGAGGGCTATGATTTTCACAAATAATGTAGCTATTCCTAGCGTCAATATGGTGTCTTGTGAGTTGTTATTAACATTGTCATCGACAATCTTATATCGACTAAAGGTCACAACCCATTGCTTTCCTTGCGTCAATGCCATGGAAATTTGTTACAATGTATTGAATAAGTGTTGGAATCATAGGCAACATCCTTGGAAATATCTAGTGAGCCACATTGGAATCCAAACATTGCACACAAACATTGTTCAGAGGCAATAGTGGTTCCAAACTCATCTACTGATATTGTAAGTTCTAATTGTCCATCAACATGAAATGTGGCCATTTTATCAACAAAGTTGTTGCAACAATATTTAAGCACAAACACAACACAAGTTTTAAAACAACATTTTTATCAAACTAAAGTTTTTTTTAGGGATACCTAAGAAACATAAAATGAGGCAAAAGAGAAGAGTGACACAAACAAGATGCAAGGGGTGGGCCGAAAGATCTTTATGAAAATCTATATCTTGTTGAACAGAAGACCAAGTTGACGAATGAAACAATGAAATTGTTGGATGAGTGAATTATCAAAGGCCATACAAATGGATTCCCAAATTTGCAAGTCGTTGCACTTATTTTGTGATTAGACCTAACTAACGATCAAAGTTCAAAACTACTACAAGTCATGTTAGTTAAATTAAGAAAGTGAGTTGAATCTGGCAAAATATATCTAAAAAACCCATCAACAAAAATGATTGATGTCTTGCACCATAATTTGCATTGAAAACATTGTGACCAATAACCATTTTACCTCGCAACCTGGAATTTTGGGAAAGGAAATAAGGTGGTACATACCAACAGATAAAACAAAAAACTTATGAGGTCCAATTATTGGCCAACCAGAAAGCAAATTGGATTAGCAAATATTCTTTTCAGAGGAAAGACACTAAGGTCAAATTGTCTAATGATAGTTGGAATACTCAAAGATTCCAAAAGGAAGTTGAAAACAAGAGCATATAAAGATCGGCATAAGGACAACATGCCAAAAGGAAGACAAAATCTAAATAGATTATTTGTTGTAATATTTTATAACACATGAGGTCGTCAGACATGAATGTGCACAAATTTAAGTCTAGTAGCAATTGGAATAGATTGTTAAGCTCCTTACATACAGAAACACAAAAATTGATTAGTTGGTGGTATTTGCATGAAGGTGTGTCAAATAATGGAAATGGAACGTGTTCAATGGTAATTTGGGAAAAGAATCCCCATATGGATGGTTAAGGAAAACCCCAAAGACAACATGATTTTGAATATTGGAATAATATTAACACTAGAAATGATAATTGCATGGGGAACTATGTAGGAAGGACAAGAATTATCAATAAGCATATAATCATCTAAAATCATTATAAGCGGTGGGCAGCTTTGGAAAGACATCAAAGTTGGAAAATGCGATATCTAAATCAAAACTGGAGGAAACACCTCACAAATGAACAAATACTCTAATATGAAGCTTAAAATGGAACCGAGTAAATGTAGATTATGTGAGGAATAGGTTCTCAAGGTGTTGTCAAGCATAGAGATCCTACACACACAACAACGATCATCAATAGCTAGACATAATAACATTAGGAATGAAACTTCATAACAGATTGCACATAGCAATAATGTTGTGCCTAATGGGCAATTCATAAATCAACATATATCAAATGAAGATATGTTGACAATAGTGGATGAGAATCAATGCATTCAATGCTTTCATCCCTAGCCTTAACCGGTGCCAAAAAAACATGATACATGAATTAGACACAATGATGAATATGGTCACACCAAAAAGATTCATTAACCATAGCCGATGTGTATCCCTATCATTCCCATTTCATGTTGAACAAATTGGAAATAAGAAATTTCCAATGAGGTTGTTGGTAAAAAAAATGCTTATACATAGGAACCATTATCAACTCCTAGACTTCATAACATCAAACATGAGAACCTATAAATGCTTTAAAATAAGATCTCATCCACACCCTAATAGTGGAAAACATTCATGATTGTTATAGGTTGAAGGATATATATCAATTATTTAAAAATCGATCGCACTGGATGTGTCTAACTGTTGTCATTTCTTTCATCCCACACATTAATCTATGCGACATTCATTCAGTAAATGGAATAAGGTTAGGGATGAAAATAGTCACCACATTTAATTTCATCCACACCAATCAACTTTTTCGATTTCATGTGGGTACTGTTGATTTTCACAGAGGGAAAATTTATTTCGAATTTTACATTTATGTTCGCAAGTAGTCTATTTGAAAAGGACTACAAAGTTATCGCTTTCTTTCTTGTTTACAAGTAGTTTCTATTGAGTAAACTTTCTTCCGAAATCCTATGTAAAAAATGTCGACCACAAAAAACCCAATGCAATGCCAAGTTGTTTTAGTGTAGTGGCACACTATTTTTTTTGACTTTTTTTCACTTTTTATTACTTTTTGTTACCTTTTTTACAACTAATAAGCCTTGGTCAAAAAATAAAAATCAATGGACCACTGATTCCAATTGTTTTAGGATTTTTAAATAAATGACAATTTTCTTGAAATATCCATTGTAAAAAGCCATTGATTAGCCTAGAGGTGATTTTTGAGACTATTTCATTTTTTTTTTAAAAACCAATGGTCTATGCAAAATTTGATTGTTTTGGCTTTTCACCCCCATCAAGTAAGTGGGCATATACCCAGTTCGAATTGTTAGTGAGTTTGTATTAATTATTACACTCCTTGCCCCAAACCTGGCTATCAAACACTAGATATGAAACATAGATCTTTTATCAATTTTTTTATATTTGTGGCAAATCATCCATTTGTGTGCATCTAGCTCTAAAGGGTTTGGGGCAACGAGTGCAAATGCTTCAATGTTTCAAAACTAATAAGAATGTTATAAATTATTCAACTTAATAACCTACCTAAACGTTGTATTGGTTGGTTTTCAAACAAGTTATTATAAACCGGCCTTTATGCATAACATGCGGTAGCACTTGGGTTGGTCCAGCTTGAAAATTACACTCCCAAATTTGGTGGAGGCATCAATGCAGGGCATTATAATTCACCGCACATCATTTATTACATGTTTTTGCCAATTAGTTTGGGCGGGAGTCCAAGGTAGCACGTGAAGGGGACGGTTTGATATTCTATGAGGTACCAACGCTCACATGGTTATGACAATAATCTTTCTCCTCTTGTTTGTTTTGGTTTGTTCAAAATGAATTCAATTCTTACCTTCCAAATGTAATCGAAGAGTTTTCTCTACAATTTAATGGATATAGGATTATATTAATTATAGGTGGAAATTGTTGTTGTGTAAAAACCAACATGGGGGCAATTATTTGATTTTTAAAATAATCATTGGTTTTGGGTATTTGAAATAACGAATAAGAATAAAGGAATTATTGGTTTCAAATATTTGGGAGTCCTAAACCCTAAATTCAGGACTCACCCCTATCGATGTGTTGCTCTTGTCTTTGCGCACTCCTTTCCCCTCAACCTCTACTCTCCGCAACTGAGTTTGAGAATTCCGCTGTGGGCACATGCCAAATAAAAACAGATCAGTCACAAAACTAATGGCACTAACCTCTCCGTGTTGGGCGCTACAATCTACACATAGGTTAGTCACCTCTTTACAGTCCCTCCAAACTTTGATTCCAACCCGAAAAAAATTGAGAGAGATGACATAATAATAAGGCATCAGAGAATTTGGACCAAAAAAATTGTATCCATCAACAGGAAATGGGATGGATCCCAACACTAGAAACACAGAAAAACAGAGGAGCGGCGCTATGAACAATAGTGAGAGTCTCCTACATTTTCAAGTGACCTTGACAGCAACAATATAACAATATATGGGAGTGATCAGCTACTGTAATAACCCCACTAATGGACTTCATCAGCTCCTAACAGTAGTTGGAGGCCAATTTTGCACATTAGTAATCGACCTACCAAGATTCTGTTATAAGACGAGTTTGCCTAGCTCAAGATGGAGACGATAAAGGAAATGTAGCAGAAGGGGAACCGTATGAGAAGGAAACCCCGAGAAAAAGAACTAAACAAGGAAAGGGGGAGAGGAGCTAGATGATACTGGAAGCTTTTAGCACAGGTACTTTTGAGGAAAAAAATGCATTCTCAAGAACTCCTGACTCAAAATTAAGAAGCCCTGAAAATTTGAAGATTTCCAAAGGTTTTGAAACACAACTACCCACAAATCTTTCGTTTGTCATGCTAACCTCTGCTTCAATTTTAACACAAACTTTGAAAAATAACCTTTTGCCTTCAAAAAAAGGTTTTAAAAGCTTTGCATTTCAGCTATGAACAACAAAGTCCTGAACCCTAAACCCTAAAGCTATGAAATTGACTTTGGCCGTGATGAAATTAGCATTATCTGAAAAATTTAGAATCCTAACTGCACAACTCGTACCCATTTGGATACTAATCAACAGCTTAAAGACTGATCATTGACCAAACATTCTTTATTGCAAAACCCAACCACATCAAGCTTGAATTTTTGGGAAAGTAGGCACTTCCTGATTCTCCATGTTGCCCCGGAAGGGTGTAACCCAGATATTTCCACTATTCCCTTTGCTTCCTCTGTGTAAAACTGATGGAAAGACAAGAACTTCCATGTTAGAGAATACTGAAACACATGGCATGCCTCCCAGGGTAAAGGGGTTTAAGGTTAGGTCATTATTGGATTGAATGCAGCAAAAGCAGTTGTGGGTACCTAGTTTCCTATCGGTACTTGGATCCCGTTATGAAATCCTGAGACTTTTGTTTGCCGCTTGATCTCTCCAACAAAGACATGCTCAAAAGCTAGTGAAGAATCTCGTGTGCCCTCTTTATTGTAGAAGCGAAACCACGAGTTCTGCACATGTCTCTTGAACTCTTCCTCACTCTCCGTCAATATGTTATTCTCAGCCAAGTACTTACCCCACCTGCACAACACAAACTGCACAATCAAACAAAAGAACATAGGAGGTGCCCAAAACACAACTTGATTTTCAATACACAAATCTGATAGTGGTGACTGACGTAACTTTTGTTGTGAATGAGGATTTGTGACTAAAATGTCCGCTGCCCAAGACCAAAAAAATAGTCATAAAAATGTGTTGCAAAGCCATCCAACGAGAAAAACTATAACTTCCAAGGAATGGTTTAAAGTTAGACCACACCTGGAATCTTTGGAGGAGAGCCCTGAGCACCATAACCCAAGGTGGATGGAATCTTCAACTTTCGCTTCTCCCCAACACACATACCTAATAGACCTTGGTCCCAACCTGCAAAACATCAACACCTGAAATGACATTTCATTTCATCTCAATAATCTTCAGAAGTACTGACAACTTCTTCACCTACCTCTCAAAAGAGTACAATATAGTAAGTGTAGACTTAAAGTATCTGCAACAACCAAGGCACACACAAGACAGAAAGAAAAGCAAATATCTAGGGAATTTTGCAGAGAAATCTCTAAACCAACAGTTTGAAGATAACATGACTAGGAGTGGTCACATAGCCTTATGAGAGCCACTCACAAAGTGTCAGACTATCACCTTCATCATGAATAACAGTGACGAGCTACTGTGACTACCCACACTATCTTCATCAGCTCTTGACAATGGGTGCAGCAGATATGTATATAACAATCATCCAAAATCTAGGCAAAACCATTTATACAAAATCTGTGCCTAGAGTTTCTGTTACATTTCCAGAAGCCACAGAAAGACTCGGACATGATGTTGGTTAGCACTCAGGAGACGTAGCTAATAATATAAAAAATCAATAGTACAAGGAGGAACAAATAAATGAAAACATTGCTTGACCTTTGATGACTGATCCCTATCCAAGAGCAAACTCAAATGAGCTTCCTCGTGGATAGATAGCTTGAGTCAAACAAGGTGCCATCAATGAGTGATTCCTTGCCCCAAATGAACACACGAAAAAAATGCTGAAAAAGAATATGAGGGCCTGACCTTTTATGACTTGACCAAATCCAAGCTCAAAGTCAATCGGGTCACCTCTTGCATAGCTTTCATCAAATACATTCCCATCTGTGAGTGAACCCTGCCCCCCACCATCTCCCCCTCTCTCCTTCAACAACATTTCTCTATGAGATTGCAGAGAAATTTCCACACAACACTTTGAAGGTATAACACAACAATGAGTGCAGTCACAAAACCTTGTGAGAGTTACTCACAAAGGGTTTCTAAAATCTTCTATGCATTTCAAGTATATGGAGTTTATAACCAATTATGGAACACTCGACAGAAGGGAGGGGATTACACTCACCCGATAGTGAACCTTCACTTGGTCTC
>Ga0116227_10011499_pt1 | contig 14841 bp, 14 predicted proteins | sample S1TSphgellanicum_FD_89693 | JGI IMG/M metagenome (GOLD analysis project Ga0116227, IMG submission 89693) | Host-associated microbial communities from peat moss isolated from Minnesota, USA - S1T2_Fb - Sphagnum magellanicum MG | ecosystem: Host-associated > Plants > Peat moss > Unclassified... | reverse complement strand
CAGCTAACTAACAAAACCGTTGATTTCGGCGGATCTGATGCCCCCCTAAATGCAGATCAAGCCAAAAAAATCGGTGTTCCGGTATTACACATCCCAATGGCATCAGGCGCAGTTGTTGTTACTTACAACATCCCTGGTTTAGCTAAAGGTTTAGACTTAAGTGGTTTGGTATTAGCTGATATTTACTTAGGTAAAATCACTAACTGGAACGACGCAAAAATTGCTGCTTTAAACAAAGGCGCCAAATTGCCTGATCTTCCTATCGTAGTTATCCACCGTTCAGACGGTAGCGGTACCTCATTCATCTTCACCGACTTTTTAACTAAAGTTAACCCTGAGTGGGCTTCAAAAATCGGTAAAGCTTCTGCAGTTAACTGGCCAGCTGGTTTAGGTGGCAAAGGTAACGAAGGCGTTGCTGGTTTGGTTAAACAAACTCCAGGTGCTATCGGTTACAACGAGTTAGCTTACGCTATTCAAAACAAAATGGCTTATGCTGATATCCAGAACAAATCTGGTAAATTCATCACGCCTACATTAGAAACTACTACATTATCAAGCAATGTTGAATTGCCTGCAAATGCTGAAGTATCTTTAACTAATACTGATAACCCTAAAGGTTACCCTATCACCAGCTTTACCTGGGCTTTAATTTACAAAGAGCAAAAATATAATGACCGCTCTGCTGCACGTGCTAAAATGTTATTAGACCTTATGTGGTATAACATTCACGATGGACAGAAAAATTGCTCTCCGTTGAATTATGCACCGCTTTCAAAATCAGCTTTAAAAGTTGCTGAGAAAATTTTGAAATCTGCTACTTACGACGGCAAAGCTATTTTATAAGCTTCAGAACTAAGAGCCAAGAATCAAGAACCAAGAGTCAGGAAGCATGGAAACCGAGTTTAAATCTTGGTTCCTGGTTCTTGACTCTTGGTTCATAATATGTGATTACAAGATAAACTTTGATGAAGAACAAAAGATTAGACCTCTCGTACGCCCAAATGAAATGGGAAGCCGTTTTCAGGGTTATATTGAGAATTATGAGCGCAATTTTGATCGTGATCATTATCGGCGTGCTCATAACCCTTATCGTGGAATCCATCCCTTCCATAAAATCCCTTGGCATCGGCTTTTTATGGGGTAAAACCTGGGATCCGGTAAGCGACGTTTATGGCGCATACCCCTTTCTTGTGGGTACTTTACTTACTTCTTTTACTGCACTTATTCTTTCTGTACCATTTATATTCGCTATCGCGATTTACCTTGGAGAGTATAATCCCAAAGGATGGCTTTCGGAATTGCTGAAAAATGCCATCGAACTGATCGCGGCTGTTCCATCCATCATTTATGGCTTCTGGGGATTGTTCGTACTGGTACCGGTTATCCGTACGTTCGAGGCTAAAATTGGCGTGGCGCCTTATGGTGTTGGTGTTTTTGCATCGTCGCTGGTTTTGGCTGTGATGATCATTCCTTACGGCGCATCGTTAGGTATTACGCTTATCCGCATGGTGCCATCCCCGTTAAAAGAGGGCGCTTATGCATTAGGTGCAACCCGTTTTGAGGTGATTCGCAGTGTGATCTTACCTTATACCCGTTCGGGCTTATTTGCAGGTATCCTGTTATCATTAGGTCGCGCTTTGGGCGAAACCATGGCTGTTACTATGCTGATAGGTAATACCAGCGCCATTGCAAGCAAATTTAAGGATGTATTTTTTGGTCCGGGAAATACCATGGCTTCCGTTATTGCCAATGAATTTACCGAGGCAGACCATACCGTGTACCTCTCGGCGCTTATTGAGCTTGGCCTGGTGTTGTTTTTTGTTACGGTTGTTATAAACCTGATTGGTAAACGGATAATCACTAAATTCACTAACAATTAATCAGATGGAACCAAGAATAGGACTAAGAAATACAAAGAGTAATATATTCAAGGGTGTCATCGTATTTTTCGCCTTTGTTATAACCTTACCACTGATTATCGTATTACTTTACATTATTAAACAAGGCGTTACCCAGGTTAACTGGCACTTTTTAACTCACGTACCTGCACCGGTTGGCGAAACGGGTGGTGGCATAGCCAACGCACTGGTAGGCAGTATCATCATTATTGCCATGTCATCAATAGTAGCTATACCGATAGGGATGCTAGCCGGAATTTACTTAAGTGAAAATCCCGGAACCAAACTGGCTTACTATAGTGGTTTATGCGTTGATATTTTGCAGGGGGTGCCTTCCATTGTAGTGGGTATCGTGGTTTACTTCTGGGTGGTAAAGCCCTGGGTGATCGATCTGGGCGTGGTTCACATCAAAAATCCATTTGGCGGATCGTTCTCTGCAGTATCGGGTAGTATTGCCCTGGCTATCATGATGATGCCGATAGTAATACGTTCAACAGAACAAACTTTGCGTTTATTGCCACCTTCGCTTAAAGAAGCAGCATTGTCACTAGGCGTGCCTTATCACAGGGTTATCATAAAGGTTATTATCCCATGCGGTTTTTCGGGTATCCTTTCGGGGATCATGCTTTCAATAGCGCGTATCATTGGCGAAACTGCGCCTTTGTTATTTACCGCTTTCGGTAGCCCGTTTTTATCATATGCTATCGGGAAACCAATGGAAAGTTTACCGCATTTGATCTATACTTATGCTACCAGCCCTTATGACGACTGGCACAACCTGGCTTGGGGGGCATCGTTCATATTATTGATGTTTGTACTGATTTTAAACATAGTTACGAAAGTTATCACAAGAAAATGGAAAATACAATTGTAAGCGCTTCAAAATTCAATGCCTGGTTTGGCGATAACCACGTTGTAAAAGACGTATCTATCGGCATCGAAAAAAACCAGGTGATAGCAGTTATGGGGCCATCTGGTTGCGGTAAAACAACGTTTTTGCGTTGCATTAACCGTATGCACGAGTTAATACCCGGCGCGACCGCTAAAGGTTCGCTTAAGTTATATAACGATGAGGTTTACACTATGAACCCCATCTATGTAAGGTATAAGATCGGTATGGTTTTTCAAAGGCCTAACCCTTTCCCAAACCTGAGTATTTATGATAATGTTATTGCGGGATATAAATTGAACGGCCTTAAAGTTGCCAAAGCCGACCAGGACAATATCGTTGAGAAATCATTAACCTCTGCCGCTTTGTGGAAAGAGGTGAAGGATTCGTTACATAAAAAAGGTACGTTTCTTTCAGGTGGCCAGCAGCAGCGTTTGTGTATAGCCCGTGCTATTGCCATGGAACCCGAAGTGATCTTATTTGACGAGCCGACTTCAGCGCTTGACCCTATATCTACCTCGAGTGTTGAGCAATTGTTTCACGAACTGAAAGCTAACTATACGCTGATCATCGTAACACACAACATGCAACAAGCAGCCCGCGTTAGCGATAAAACAGCTTTCTTTTACATGGGTGAACTGGTGGAGTTTGACGATACCAAGCAGATGTTCACCGCGCCAAGCGATGTTCGTACACAAAACTATATTACAGGAAGGTTCAGTTAATATTGGTTTATTAAGTTGATTAGGTTGATTGGTTGAATAAGGTTCAACTACTCACATAGTCAACCCAATCAACCACTCTCTTACAATTTTAACCAATTACAAAATGACACCATTAGAAAATGAAATCGGCTCGGTGAAGAAAGAGTTGATCAGTATGTGGATATTAGTTCAGTCGCAACTGAACAAGGCTAAAGAAGCCATGGTACAATATGATAAAGACCTTGCACGCGAGGTTTTGATCAAAGAAAAAAGGGTAAACTCTTTTGAATTAAAAATTGACCGTGATTGCGAAAATATTTTTGCACTGTATTGCCCGGTAGCTGTCGATCTGCGTTTTTTATTGGCTGCCCTTAAAATAAACACTAACCTCGAGCGTATCGGTGATATCGCTGCAGGTATCGCGTTATATGTGGTTGAATCGAACGTTCATTTCGATGTGAAAGCCCTTGAGCGCACTTCGGTTTTGAGAATGTACGATGAAGCTGTTAATATTTTGATTGATACACGTACCGCATTCGAAAAAGAAGATACGGTACTTGCCCGCAGTATCTTTAAAAGAGATGACGTATTGGATGCTATCAACGATTCAGCCCCTGCTACCATCGCTGAATTAATTAAAGCAGATCCTGATAGCATTACTGAATCGCTTTACATCCTTTCAGTGTTGCGTAAACTGGAGCGTGTAGGCGACCAGGCTAAAAACATTTCCGAAGAAATTATTTTTTACGTGGAAGCTAAGATCTTAAAACACTTCGAAAGCAGCCAGCGTAAATTAGACGGCGAAGACGAATAACCCCCCCGGCCCCCTGAAGGGGGAGCGAAAAAAATGGGGATAGTAAAAGATAATTAATTTAGGTTTCAATTAAGATTGAGGAACATGGCGGGTAGTAATATCCGCCTTTGTTGTTTATAGAGGGAATATAAAACCCTATTGCAAAACACGGCTTTTCTGGAAGTTCGTCGGGAATGAAATTGGCCAATTGTATAAACCTGGATTTTTAAGATTTAAAGATTACCACCATTAAAGCGAACGCTATTAAAAATCATGAAAATCCTTTAATCCTTGAAATTCTGGTTCAGACAAAATATTATGCCGAAGATCTTTATAAAAATGTTTAACCCGTTTCCATTTCGGTTTAATATGTATGACTGATAGTGGTCAGCCTTACGAAGTCTAAAACTTCGTAAGGCCGGCTGCTTTTATTTACTAAACTTAATCAGCATCACCCCATGCGGCGCAATTTTGGTCGAGAAATTACCGCCGTTGCTGATGATATATTTTTGCTGCCAAACATCGCGGATCTTGGTGTAGCCATTTAAGCCGTTTTCGCTGCGATTTAATGTGTACGACTGATAGGTATCCGATAAATTGAAAATACCTACGGCTTTGCTGCCATCGGCAAGGTCTTTTATCCAAACCTGGATATTGTCAGTTTTAATGGCCTGGCTTGCTTCTTTGCCTAAAGCATCCTGGTCAATCTCCAGCACCTCATCGTTAGTAAGCAGTCCCAAGGTAAATTTGTCCAGGTTACCCATATCGCAACCGATCAATAACGGAGCCGACAAAAGGCTCCACAAACTGATGTGTGTATATTGCTCATCGAAGGTAAGACGCGTGTTATGCTGGCTATCGCCCCAGCCAACTTTACCAACTACCAGCATATCCGGGTCATTAAAATGGCCCGGGCCTGCATACGGGCCATCGGCTACCTGGTTAAACCCGATTTTCGACATACTCCTCCAGGTGTCCTCGATATCGCCAGTAGTACGCCAGCTGTTGCCTCCGGTTTCAGCACCCCATTTCCAAACATCGCCCCAGCCATACTGGCAAAAGCTGAACATAATATCGCGCGGTATTTTATTTAGCGAAGTACGCATCAGTTGGTACGGTTTCTTCAGATCATCCAATGAAGGTTTTTTGGCGGTTACATCTGAATAAGAGCACCAGTCGTATTTTAAATAATCAATACCCCAGTCGCCGTAGGTTTTAGCATCCTGCTCTTCGTGCTGCCAGCTGCCTAAATAACCTCCGCAGGTTTTTGGCCCGGGCGACGAATAAATACCCATCCGCAAACCTAGGCTGTGCACATAATCAGTAAGCGCCTTCATGTCGGGGAATTTGTCGTTCGTTACAATTTCACCGCTTGCGGCTCTTTGAGCAGCCTCCCAGCCGTCGTCTATATTAATATATCCCCAGCCGTGTGCGCTTAGCTTGTCGGTCATTGTTTTAGCTGCAGTACGTACTTTAGCATCGTTAACGCTCAGACCGAAAGCATTCCAGCTATTCCAGCCCAAAGCAGGAGTAAGGCCAATGATATCCCCGATTTTTATAGTGAATTTTTTAGTCTTGCTTCCCAGGGCATTATGCACGGTAATTGTAACCGGGTAATCTCCTTTTTGAGTCGCTACACCGGTAATAATACCGGTAGCTGCATCTAATTTTAATCCATCGGGCAAACCTGTAACGGCATACGTTAAAGGCTTTTTACCTGTAGCCGGAATTAAATACAAGAATGGATTACCGGGCCGGGCACCGAAAACGTCCGCACCATTGATCCTCGGTTTAGCGCTTGGATATGGAGTAAGTACATAAGGGGTTGTTTCCTTTTTTGATTTGGATTCACCCGATTTCTCTTCGGTAAAAGTATAATCTACCTTGTATGATTTCTTTTCAAGTCGTGCAATATTAAAAGAGTATGTGAACGGGCTTGATGAAGAAAAAGTAATATCATTTGTTTTTTGGTAAAGCACCGTGTTATTTTCAGGATCAGTAACAATGAAGGCAAGTTTCCCTTTGTAAGCGTAACGTGCTGTTGTAGTAAGCTTTATCGCCTTGCTTAAGCTGTTGTTTTCGCCGTAGCTAAAATCGCCATCGGTATTGATGTTTACATTATCCATTAGCTTGGCCATAGTAATGTAGTGCTCTTCGCCATACAAACCGCCATCGCCGCCGGTGTCGAAAATCCGGACGGCCAATACGTTTTCTTTATCCCATAAAATGGCGGGGTTGTTGGCTGCGATGGTATAGCTGCGTTCGCCATAGTTAGATGCTTTAATATCGCCTCCGGCACCGTCGTATTTGGCAACCAGTTTGCCATTAAGGTACACTTCATCATTATCATCAACTACACCCAGGTTAATCCGGATGCTGTCTTTAAGGTACGATTTTTCTTTAAGCGACGACGGGATCACCACATGCAGCCGGTACCAGCCAAAGCCATCATAATTAGGATAGCCCTGTGCCTCCCAGTTTTTATATACGCTGATGGGTTTCCAGCCGTGATCGTTGTAAGTTGGTGATGCCCATTGCGAAGAGTCGCCGGGGGCAAATTTCCAGCCGTTGCTTATCGCGACGTCCTGCGCCGCGGCTTTTAAAAACAGTAATGCAGATAGTGAGAGCAGGATTAGTTTTTTCATTTGGTTAGTTTATGGTTTGAATGGACGTTAGACTCCCGACGAGATCCGAACACGCCTGTTTCAAAAATACATACTATTACCGTACGCAACAGCATATTTTTTGATTGTTTATAGCGTTAAATTACCTGTTTTGGTGTTGAAAACCCTAGCTAAGTTGATAAGTTACAAATGCCCAGTGTGGTGGCTACCAAAACTTAACACACAGTTTATGATAAAATTTAATGCCAAATCTACTTTTAGGCATTGAAAAACAACTATAATGAAAAGGAAAATTATTGCAAGCGCCCTATTGCTTTACTGCTTTTTTGTAGGTTTTACAACAATTGAAAATCTGACCGGTAAATGGACAGGCCGCTTAAAAACCGAGCAAGGCGACGAATACCCGCTTTTGTATAATTTTAAAATAGAGGGTGACCAGCTAACAGGCACCGCTAAAACACCGAAAGGCGATATGCCAATTAACGATGGGAAAATCGAAGGTAGTGCTTTCACATTTAACGTAGTAGTAGCCGGCATGGAAATAGAACACTCAGGTAAGTTTTACGGCGACTCTGTTGGTGTAGATATCAGCCTTGGCGATGCCCGCTCACACGCTACTTTAAAAAGAGATCAATAATTGCAGATTAGCATAATCGATGATTTGTGGTGAGGGATTTGTCTGGTATTGCTATCAACAATAAAAGTTTTGTTTGCTGTAACGCAGCATTGAGGACGACTGTCTAATAACTAAAACCTTAAAATTATGAACAAACGTATCTTAACCACTGCAGCCTTAATTTGCTGCTTCATCTTTTGCTTTGCTGCAGGCACCGGTCTTACTGGCACCTGGACAGGATCATTAAAAACACCTGATGGCAGCGACTTCCCTTTAAAATATACCTTCGCCGCCGATGGCGACAAGCTTACCGGCAAAGGAGAAGCCGACCAGGGTGAACTGCCTATAGCTGATGGTAAAGTGAACGGATCCGATTTTTCTTTCACCGTTATGTATAACGGTACTACTGTAAAAAACTCCGGCAAATACTACGCTGAGGCTGATTCTGTTGGTTTGGATGTAGATTATAACGGCACCAAAATGCATGCTACTATGTTGCGTGCAACCAAATAAAAAATACAAGGCAACAGGTTATCGCTTGTTGCCTTTTTTATACCTCTCCAGGCAACTATTATAAAAAACCGTGCGTAACTGTTATTGTAAATTAAATTACAAGCTATACATTTGCGCCACTATGCTCAAAAAAGTTACAGTAATGCTGCTAATTGCAGCAACTATCTCTGCCAACTTCTCGCGGCTATTTATCTATGCGGGGTTTGAGTTAAACAGGGTTTATATTGCTACCATACTTTGTATTAACCGGCATAAACCCTGGCTGTATTGTAACAGCAGGTATTTCTGGTGTTAATAAGATAGAGATTTTTTTTATCAATATAGGAAGTACCTCGATGTAATTGTGCCAGATCAGCCTCCGAAACCTGTAACAGATTTATAATAGCCAATTAGACGACGCGATTAATTTTCAGTAAATGCTCCTTTAAAAGCAGCTTAACCGGAAGGAATACTAACACAAATGCCGGCGCACACATAAATATTTTGCCCTGCGGCTATCCTCCGTAAATATTATTTGAATTCTGTTAAATAATTTTAGTTGAATTGTTAATTCACAAGCCGGTAATAAGCTTTAGTTTTCAACTCTATTAATTTAGCTTTTATAAGCGAACGCTTTCCGGTGTGTAACTTTTAGACGCAGACTTACTCTAATTGGAACTGATATTGACAATTAAATCCGTCCTGTAAATTAATTCTTTGCCCGGGGCAAACAGAATAATTAATATTTTAGCAATAAATCAAATCATAAATATGCAAATAAGGAAGAACGTTTTGTGTGCGTTGGCTGCCATTGCCCTTACGGGGATGAGTGCCAGGGCGCAAAAAGTAGAATTTACAGAATATGACCTGCCCAACGGCTTGCACGTTATTCTCCACGATGATCACCATGCGCCAGTTGTAGCGGTATCGGTGATGTACCATGTTGGTTCAAAAAACGAAGTTGCCGGCCGTACCGGTTTCGCACACTTTTTTGAACACTTGCTTTTCGAAGGCAGCGAAAATATCAAGCGCGGAGAATTTATGAAGATTGTGTCTGCCAATGGCGGACAAAATAACGCGAATACCACCCAGGACCGGACTTTTTATTTCGAAGTATTCCCGTCAAACTACCTGGAAACCGGCTTATGGCTGGAGAGCGAGCGAATGATGCACCCCGTTATCAACGAGATAGGTGTAAAAACACAGGATGAGGTGGTTAAAGAAGAACGCCGCCAAAGTTTCGATAACCGTCCATACGGAAATTTTATCAACGTGATTGGCCGCGACCTTTTCACCAAACACCCGTATCACAATGGTGTGATCGGCGAAATGAAGGACATCGATTCGGCTAAGCTGAGCGAGTTTAAAGATTTCTTTAAGCAGTATTATGCCCCCAATAATGCCGTATTGACTATAGCCGGCGATATCAATATCGCTAAAACAAAGGAATTAATAGCAGCTTATTTCGGCCCGGTACCACGTGGGGCGGATGTTGTTTATCATAAAATTGAAGAAGAACCGATCACCAAACAAATCACCGATACTGCTTACGATGCAAACATCCAGATCCCGGCGATTTTTTCAGCTTACCGCGTACCGGGTAGGGATACCAGGGATTCGAAGGTAATGCAGATGATCTCCAATATCCTTACAGGAGGCGCAAGCTCGAGGATGTATAAGAAAATGGTCGACGATAAAAAGGACGCTTTGCAGGTTTTTGCCTTTAACTACCCATTGGAAGATTACGGAATGTACATCATAGGGGCATTGCCAAATGGCGGCGCACCGGTTGACGGCTTGTTAACAGATATGCAGGAAGAGATCACAAAATTACAAACCGACCTGATTTCTCCCGAAGATTACCAGAAGCTGCAAAACCAACTGGAAGATAATTTTGTAAGCGCTAATACTAAAATGATCGGTGTTGCTGAGAACCTCGCCAACGGTTATACTTTTGATCACAAAGATACCAATAACATCAATGAAGACCTGGCGGTGTATAAATCTATCACCCGCGAAGAGATCAGGGATGCGGCAAAAAAATATTTAAATGCGAATCAGCGCCTGGTATTGTATTACCTGCCTAAAAAAGCTAATGCTCAATAATTAATTATATCACGAAAAAAATGATGAAGAAATATATAATGATATTTGCAGGAGCATTATTAATGCAATATGCCCATGCGCAGCTAACTATCGACCGTAGCAAGCAGCCCACCCCGGGCCCTGCGCCGGCGTTAACTATAAAAGATCCCGTAGTTTACAATTTACCGAATGGCATTACCCTTTTGGTGGTGGAAGATCACCGGTTGCCCAAAGTCTCTGCAAGCCTGGTTATTGACGCCGGGCCGATAACCGAAGGCAAAAAAGCAGGCGTAGTAAGCCTGATGGGTGGTATGTTGAGCGAAGGCACTAAAACAATGCCTAAAGCAGCTTTTGATGACGCGGTGGATAAACTGGGCGGAAGTGTTGAGCTTAGCTCTTCAGGTGGCGCAGCGTCGGCTTTGACTCGCTATTTTAAGAGTACCTTTAAGTTAATGGGCCTCGCGTTGAAAGAACCTGCTTTCACGCAGGAATCATTCGATAAATTAAAAACACAGGACCTTACGAATATTAAATCGAACGAGCGAAGTGCAAAAGCAATTGCACAACGGGTGGATAACGCATTAGTGTATGGCAAAAACCATCCTGATGGCGAGTTCGAGAGCGAGGAAAGCGTACAGGCACTTACTTTACAGGATGTAAAAGATGCTTATGCCAAATACATAACGCCATCAAGATCATACCTGACCATTATCGGCGATATTAAACCGGAAGAAGCAAAAGCGCTCGTGACTGAAACATTAGGCTCATGGAAAGGCGCTATGCTTACATTGCCAAAACTTCCGGTAGTAGCTAATCCGGCGAAAACAGAAATTGATGTGATCGATGTGCCAAGCGCGGTACAATCAGAGATCAGCGTAATCAACCTTGTTGATCTTAAAAAAAGCAGTCCTGATTACTTTGCTGCTTTTCTCGCTAATTACGTGTTAGGCGGCGGTGCCGACAGCTACCTGTTTATGGACCTTCGCGAAAAGCACGGCTTTACTTATGGTGCCTATTCGAGCATTGGTTCGGGAAGGTTCCAATCTACCTTCGATGCATCTGCCTCGGTGCGTACCCCCAAAACAGACAGTGCTGTAGCTGCCTTTTTGGGACAAATCAACCGGGTCCGTACAGAGAAGATCACCGATCAGCAATTAAAGGACGCAAAAGCGCTTTACAATGGAAGATTTGCACTTGGGCTGGAAGACCCTGCACGCATGGCTACTTTTGCCAGCACTATTTTAATAGAAAAATTACCCGCTGATTTTTATAAAACTTACCTGCAAAAAGTAAATGCGGTTACCGCAGACGATATACAAAAGGCTGCCCAAAAGTATATCAATTACAACAATACCAGGATTGTGGTAGTAGGCAACGCATCGAAAATACTCGATGGGATTAATAAACTGGGATACCCGGTTAAGTTATACGATAGCTATGCTAATCCTGTAACTGCGACGGCTGCCAGCACTGTTTCCCCCGATGTTAAACCGGCTGATATCATCAAAGGATATATTGATGCAATTGGCGGTTTGGATGAAGTGAAAAAAATCACCTCGTACAATGAGTCGCTTAACCTGGCTATGCAGGGCATGACCTTAAGTGTATCTGAAAAGAAAATGGCCCCCAACAAGGAATTCATGAGTATATCGATGGGCCCGAATGTGGTAATGAAATCTACGTTTGATGGAGAGGCGGGCTACAACATGCAGCAGGGTGCAAAAAAAGATCTTACTGCTGATGAAATCGCACAGAAAAAAGTATTCACAGGTGTAACAGAGCAACTTGATTATTTAACTAACCCTGCATTTAAGCTGGCAGTTAAAGGTGTGCAGAAAGTTGATGGCTCGGATGCTTATCAAATTGATGTTACCGATCCAACCGGTAAAGTATCATCAGAGTATTATGATGTTAAGAGTAAATTACTGGTAAAAAGCGAAAGCACCACTGCAACAAATGGAACAAGCGTAACCCAAACAGTTGCTTTTAGCGATTACCGCAAAGTGGGGAATGTATCATTCCCGTACAAGCAGGCTTTAACTATATCCGCAGGCGGACAGGAGCAAAACCTGGTAATGACGGTTACAGATATTAAAGTAAATGCCGGCGTTACTGCGGATGATTTTAAATAAAAGTGGCGACTATAAAACGTGCCATAAAAATTAGATGTTAAAAAAGGGGTGTCATGGTGAGGTTCTCGAACCATGTGCGCAAAGGCCATAAAGCTATACAGAGCCATTTTCCGGTCGTCGACATGGCGGTGAATCGCGTGTAGATGCCTTTACGCGCGTCCTTCGACAAGCTCAGGATGACACCCATTTATATCGGATATCGCTTAAAAATTGTTTTCGTCGTATGGTTTGGAACCCATAAGCAATACGACGATATTGACGTTAAAACTGTAAGTTATGTTAAAGCCAATTAAAACAGAAGATCAATATGAGGCTGCATTGGCTCATGTTTATAATTTGATGCAGAGCGATATTGAAATAGACTCCAAAGAATCTGATGAACTTGAAGTTTTAAGTATCCTGATCAAAGAATATGAAAATATAAATTATCCTATTCCTTCGCCTAGCCCTTTAGATGCTATCAAATTTCGGTTGGATCAAATGGGCTTGTCGGAAAAAGAACTGGGTAATATACTTGGCTACAGATCTCGTAAGTCAGAAATATTATCAGGCAAAAGAAAATTAAACCTTAGCATGATCCGTAAACTAAATGAGGTGTTGCATATCCCTGCGGAAGTGTTAATTCAGCTTTATTAGTCGCTTCTCTTTTTAAAACGCCAGTTCCAATAACACCGGGCAATGATCTGAATGTTTTGCTTCGGGTAATATTGCGGCCCTTTTGATATGCTCTTCAAGCGGGCGGGTAGCCATGTTGTAATCGATCCGCCAGCCCAGGTTCTTGGCGCGTGAATTAGCGCGGAAACTCCACCAGGTGTAATTATGCGGCTCTTTGTTCATGTGGCGAAAAGTGTCGATATACCCTGATTCGATGAAGTTCTCCATCCATTCCCTCTCTTCCGGTAAAAATCCTGAAGAATTTGCGTTCGACTTTGGGTTATGGATGTCGATAGGGCGGTGACAAATATTATAATCGCCCGAAACTACCAGTTTGGGGCATTGGGATTGCAAAAGTTCCAGGTACCGGCCAAATTCATCAAGAAAACGATATTTAAAAGCCTGACGGTCATCTCCGCTTGACCCTGAAGGGAAATAAACGCTCATCACAGAAACCTCATCAAAGTCGACACGGATGTTACGGCCTTCGCGGTCATAGTCGCTTATACCGCAGCCATACTCAACGTGCTTAGGTGTGCGTTTGGTTAAAATGGCCGTCCCGCTGTAGCCTTTCTTTTCGGCCGGATACCAGTAATGTTCGTAGCCCAGGGCTTCTACAAGGTGCAGGTCGGTAAGTACGTCTGGCGTGGCTTTTATTTCCTGTAAACAAACTACATCGGCATCAGCCGCCTGCAGCCAGGCCAGCCAGTTCTTATTGATCGCCGAGCGAATACCGTTAACGTTATATGTGATGATTTTCATGCTTTCTGGCCCCTAAAGGGAGAATTTAAAAATGTAGAGTATTATTGTGAATATCGAACACCGAATGTCGAATGATGAATAACGAAGTATTTTAACTTCGATATTCATCATTGAACATTCATTATTTGATATTATCCAGCACCTGCCAAATCATTCATCCTTCAGGAGGCTTGGATATAAAATTTTATCCAGCTCCTTGCACTCCTTTTTGCTTAAAAGCGATACCGTCATCGGTACATCCTGTAAAGGACGGTCATTCTTGTCGGTTTTAACAGCCGCGATAAGGTCTATCATATCGATACCACTCACCACTTCTCCGTAAACGGTATAATTGTGATCAAGCTGTGGTGTACCGCCAACGGAGCGATAATATTCGCGCTGCCATTCGGGGATCTTGCGTCCCTTTAAGCGGGCGACTTCAACTGAATCCATTTTAGCGTTGGTTAGGCGTTTTCCTTCAACAATATAAAACTGGCAGCCGCTGGAAGCCTTGGCGGGATTATCATCCCGGGCGGCAGCTAATACACCGCGTTTATGAAATAAGCTGTCGCTGAATTCAGCCGGGATGGTATAACCCACATCGCCATTGCCCAGCTCAGCACCGGGTGTAGCCTTTTTAGGATCTTTGGAATCCGGGTCACCGCCCTGGATCATAAAGTTTTGAATAACCCGATGAAACAACACGCCGTTATAAAACCCCTGCTTAGTCAACTTGATAAAGTTATCGCGATGTTTGGGCGTTTGATTATACAGGCGGATGATACATTCGCCATAGCTGGTTTTTATCCGCACATACTGATTTTTAGGCCCTTTGGCAAAGGCCCCTGCGAATGCAATCAGCAATATAATTAAAGTGAAAAGTTTTTTCATATGCAGTTGATTGGGTTGAATAGGTTGATTGTGTTAGATTTAGTTGCAGGCATTAGATTAATAAATAGACCAGTGTTAACCTAATCAACGCATTCAACCCAATCAACCACTCACTAATTTAAATCCTCAAAATAGCTAATTATTAACGATTTTAACAACATTTCCTGTTCTAGCAATGTATAATTCGGTATAGTTTTAACGAGTTTCCAGTGCGGCCAACCATCCTGGTCGAGGCCCTCCAATTCGTAGAAGCCCATCATGCTGAACAGTTTGCAATTGGCAATGTGCATCAATTCTTCCTTTTGCCTTTTGCTGAACTTTT
>Ga0116227_10011498_pt1 | contig 14842 bp, 15 predicted proteins | sample S1TSphgellanicum_FD_89693 | JGI IMG/M metagenome (GOLD analysis project Ga0116227, IMG submission 89693) | Host-associated microbial communities from peat moss isolated from Minnesota, USA - S1T2_Fb - Sphagnum magellanicum MG | ecosystem: Host-associated > Plants > Peat moss > Unclassified... | reverse complement strand
GCAATAACATGGCCAGTAATACGGTAACAACAGCCAATGACCTGGCGGTGGAACTGGAGCCTGGAACAGGTAGCGGTGCTCAAAGCGGCATAGCGCCGGTACAAGGCAACTCCAACGCGCCAGCAGGCAATACATTTTCCAGCACATCGACCGAGAACATTTATAATCCTACAGGTAATAATTTTATTTATTGGTTTGGCCCGGGTACGAATGAAAATCCCACTACAGCAATAGGAGCTGCTCTAATGCCATCAACTCAGGAACGCACCTGCGCTTTAGGTTTGGGCATAAAGCCCTATACAGCATGGAACAACAAGAATATTACTTTGGCGCCCTATATACATGGCGGCGGTACAGGCTGGACCAGCTCCACATCGCTCATGGAAACGGCGGCACAAAATAACGATTCAATGATCAATGAACTGCTGTATGCTGATACTGCAGAAGTACACCTGGATACACTGGAAACGGTACTGGATTCGCTCACCTATTCCTACGACTACCAAGTGCAGCTTGCAGGCTTATATATGCAGGAAAACAGGTATACCGATGCTATGCAACTGCTGAATACGCTACCAACTGTGGATAGTCTGGACAGTATGACCACTGTGAACATTAATAACCTGATGGCTGCCTATGCGATAGTGAACGACCTGTATATTAATGGTTATAACTGGGATTCGCTAACTACTGGACAGCAAGACACGGTGTATAATATAGATACGACAGACCAAAGCTATGCACAGATAGTGACGCACCAGCTACTGCACCAGTACACCGGCGTATTTTACCCGCCACACTATGTGGCCATACCTGCCGGGTACAAATATGCGACCACGGTGAATAATGTGCAAAAGCAGACGATTGCCATGTACCCTAACCCTGTAGCAGAACAATTGTATATAAATACAGGCAATGAAAGCGGGCTAACGTTGACACTGTGCGATATGAGCGGGAGGCAGATGATAGAACAGGGACTACAGGCTGGCCTGAATAGCATTGACTTGCAACAACTGAATACAGGTGTATATTTGGTAAAGATATACAAGGACAACCGATTGGTGAAAGTAGATAAAGTAGTAAAGAATTAACTTTGACAGAAAGAGCGCCGGAGATCCCGGTGCTCTTCTTAAAATATTGCCTATGAGATATATTGTTAGTTTTTTGCTGACCATTGGCACTTGTAGCGCCAGCGGACAGGGGAATATGTTGTACAACTTCTCGAACAATGTACACTGGTTCAATAGCTATGTAGCGGGCGCAGTTGCAGATAGTAATTATTTTTTTGTAACCGGTGCCTATGCGGCAGATTCTATTTCTACCAATAAAGCTTTTGCGGCAAAGCTTGACTATGCGGGCCATGTACTATGGCTGGATACCAATACATCGGCATTCGGGTACAGCAATTACACAACATATAACAGCTGCATAGCCAAACTGCGCCACGGCCGATATGTAGTAGCCCCATTTGGTATAGATACTAGTGTGGACATACAAGGCAAACTAACCTTGTACCAACCTTATCTATATTTTTTTGATAGTAATGACGGTAACAAAAGAACGGCAATTCATACAGATTCGACCCGGTGGTGCTTTATTACCTGTATAACAGTAGATGGCGCTGATAACATAATAGGTGCAGGCGAAATCAGCTCTAAACAAATTCATCAAGGCAGTAATAACGGTTATTATTTTGATTCGATCGGAATAGGCTTGGTCAAGTATGACAGTATAGGCAACATTGAGTGGAGGAAAAATATATTAATGCAAGAAAACACCGCTATTAGCGGCGCTGGAGCCACTGCTAATAGGATAACTATATCTGCAGACGGGCTATATTACTACATAGCGGGGACCATATTTGACAAACAGAACAGTACCACTCCTGATTTTTATTTAAAAACAGACACGGCAGGTAATATCATCTGGTTAAAATACCTGCCCCATATTACTCCTGAGCAGGCTAATGGCCCATCGTATGACATTGATATAGTATCATCGGCAACGGGCGGGTATTTTATCAGTGACGATGTGATATTAGCAGATACTATATACCAGGCATATATTTACTATGGTAAATTTGATACGAGTGGCACAATACTGTGGAGTCGTGAATTTGCCAAACGAGCAGCGCCCAAAGCAGACTACATAGGTACTGCAATTGCGATGAGCAAAGACGGCGATTTATTGCTACAAGGAGCCAATGGATATGAATTGGTTGAACCTGTATTGTTAAAGACAGACACACTTGGCAACGTGATATGGTACCGGGAACAAGAGTATAGCAACCAATTTGAGCTTAAACAATATTTAAATACACTTTGCCCTACGCCAGACGGGCGAATAATAACAGCAGGATACATATACTCGAAATATGCACACCCTTTTTTTGACACAGCAGGCGCACTAAGTTGGATAGTGCTTACCGATAGCCTGGGTGAACGCTACCCTGGAGATACACTACTGGAGCCTTTTTTGTCGGTAAGCCCAATGCCTGCTATTGTCAATAACCTAAAGCTGTACCCCAACCCGGCAACCAACTACCTGAATATAGAACATGCTGATGGTATGCACCTACTGGTGCAGAATGTAGTAGGACAAGTGGTGTATTCAATAGAAATAAACAGCCCGATGCAAACATTGTCTCTGGTAGAGCTAAAAAGTGGTGTATACTTATTTGTATTGACAGATAAGAATGGATACCGATATAAGTATAAGATACTAAAGGAGTAAGTAATAATAGGTGGAATGTAAAGAATAGAAAGCTTAAGGAAATAAGTGACCAGGTCATGGCTAAAGGCACTACAGTTAGGTTTATTTATCAACCGACCTTGTGCTGCTCAATAGACTTGCGAAGATGAAAGGTGCCAACGCCACTGTGGCTAAACAGGATAGCGGACGGTGACCAACAAAGTTTTTTATATTTTTCGCACCTTTTTACGAGTCGATATTACGACAATAGTGAGGGCTAAATTAATGTTAAACCCAACTGCCGCATCGCCAATAATTGGTAAATTGTATGCGAAATAAACATTGCAGATGTATGGCTCAGGAAGGGAATGATCTAATATTACCGGCAGAGTTCTCAGGACCAGCACAGTTACTTTTATATACCCGCTACGGCGACCCGCGCGAGGCGACTTTTGAGAACAAATGGATCACCTCGTGGGCAGTACAAGACAGCTTTCCGTGGTTCCCGCTGAAAAGATTACAGATACACAAACACTTTTGGCCATTGCTGGATGACGCGTTCCGGGAACTGGAGGTCTATGACCTGCACAGCGAAATAATGACCGTTGGTGATTGCCATAATGTGCACTACCTGAGCGAGAACCAGTCGGTACTATCGGTACACAGCTGGGGTGCCGCTATAGACCTGAATATGAATGTGCACCATGAAGGGGGCCTGTGTAGCTGGAGCGATGATTTTTTGACCATTATGGAAAAGCACAAAGTGCACTGCGGGCAAACGTGGGCTGGTCATATAGAGCCTTGCCATTTTGCTATGGTGAACGGATAATTTGTACCTTCCCTATCGTAAATTTCCACACACATGTCTTTTCAAGGAAAAAATGTTCTTATAACGGGTGCCAGTCGCGGTATTGGCAAAGCAATAGCCCTGAAACTAGCCGCTGAAGGGGCCAATATCATTATTGCATCCAAGTCTGTAAAAGAAGACCCGCGCCTGGGTGGCACCATATATACCGCTGCCGAAGAAGTAGAAGCAGCAGGCGGCAAGGCCCTGGCAGTGCAGTGCGATATACGCGACGAAGAACAGATCATCAACGCTGTGCAGCAGGCTGCGACCGTGTTTGGAGGTATAGATATACTCATCAACAATGCATCGGCCATATCGCTGACCAGTACAGAGTACACAGAGACCAAGCGCTACGACCTGATGTACAACATCAACGTGCGCGGCACCTTCCTGATGACCAAGCATTGCATACCCTTCCTGCGCAAGTCGACCAATGCACATATACTTACCTTGTCGCCACCGTTGCACATACAGGCCAAGTGGCTGGCACCATCGGTAGCGTATACCATTACCAAATATAACATGAGCCTGATGACCATAGGCTGGGCAGAGGAATATAAGAAAGAAGGGATAGCGGCCAACGCATTGTGGCCTATGACCACCATAGCTACATCGGCCGTGCAGAACCTGCTGGGTGGCGATGCACTGATGCAGCACAGCCGCAAACCCGATATACTGGCCGATGCTGCTCATTACATACTGTCGCGCAATTCAAAAGACTGCACGGGCAACCTGTTCCTGGATGAAGATGTACTGAAAGAGGCCGGCATCACCGACCTGGCACATTACGCAGTGAACCCTGCCAACCCGCTACAGCCCGACCTGTTCATATAAGTTCAGCTAAAGGTAATATTGCCGGTCCCTGGCAACCCATTAAAAAACTTATTTTTCCGATCTAAATCATAGTCTTTGCAACCTGTATTATCTATTCAGCAGATCTCTAAAGCATACGGCCCTATACAGGCGTTGCAGCAGGTTTCGTTCGATGTGCCGGAGGGCAGTGTGTTCGGCATACTGGGACCTAACGGAAGTGGCAAGACCACGTTACTCGGTATAGTGCTTGATGTGCTTGTGGCCAATAGCGGCAGCTATAGCTGGTTTGGCGGCTTGCCCGCTGATGCCGCCCGCAAACAAATAGGCGCACTGCTGGAGACGCCCAACTTTTATCACTACATGACGGCCATGCAGAACCTGGAGGTGACCGCAGCTATAAAAGGCAGGGGCGATGATGATAAACTGAGCGTGCTGGAGCTTACAGGCCTTACATCGCGCAAGGATAGCAAGTTCCAGACTTACTCCCTGGGTATGAAGCAGCGCCTGGCCATAGCGGCGGCACTGCTGGGCAACCCCAAGGTGCTGGTGCTGGATGAACCGACCAATGGGCTAGACCCTGCAGGTATAGCAGAGATACGAGAACTGATACTAAGACTGAGCAACGAAGGCATCACGGTCATCATGGCCAGCCACATGCTGGATGAGGTGGAGAAAGTATGCAACCACGTAGCTATACTGAAAAGAGGACAACTACTAGTGACCGGCCAGGTAGATGATGTACTGCGCAGCGAAGACCAGGTAGAAGTGAGGGCCAATGATATGAAGGCACTGCAACAATTACTCACCGGTATGAATGGTATAAAGAAAGTGCAGCTCGCTAATAACATGTTGCTTTTATCTTGCGACGCCGCGGTGCAGCCCACCTTCATCAATGAATACTGCATGAACAACGGCATCATACTATCGCACCTGTTGCTGAGGAAGAAAAGCCTGGAATCTAAATTTATAGAACTCACTAACGAAAAGAAGTAACATGCAAAAATTACTCGCTATTGAGTGGCTTAAACTCAAGAACTACCGCACCTTCTGGATACTGCTGTTGCTATATACGGTCCTGTTATTTTTGGTCAATTATAAGTTAGCGGGCACGGCAAGTTCGTTCAACATGAACGGACTGCAGATACTCGCCAAGTCCTATACATTCCCGGACATATGGAGCACCATAGCCTATATAGGAAGTTACTTCATTATATTTTTGGCCATACTGGTCATCATTATCACGACCAATGAATACACCTTTAAGACCAACAGGCAGAACATAATTGACGGATGGCAACGGGTAGATTTTCTGCACGCAAAAATAGGTGTTGTGGTCACGATCAGTGTTGTGGCTACTCTATACTATTTCATTTTATGTAGTATAATAGGGATAGTGAATGGAGGGGCAGTGACAGACCTACTGAAGAATACAGAAATGGCACTTTATTTTTTCCTGCTATCTATTAATTACCTGGGCTTTGCCTTGGTAATAGCCTTATGGATAAAACGAAGCGGATTGGCTATCAGTCTTTTTCTTTTATATGCAATGATAATAGAGAATATAGCAAATCTCATAACTGGATTTAAGTACAGTCTTTTTTTACCCCTGCAGTGCAGCGATGAATTGGTTGCACCGTCGGCCCAAAAAATGTTGCAGAACATGGCGGGAATAGGGCATACTACCCCACCCAGCTACTATATAATAGCCACTGTGTCGTGGTGCGTGGTATACTACACGTTGAGCCGCATAATGCTGCTGCGCCGCGATTGGTAAACAAAAAGGATATGAGCGAACAACCAATAATACTTGTTACTAATGATGATGGCATTACCGCCCCTGGCATACGCGCGCTTGTAGAAGCAGTAAGGTCCCTGGGCCGTGTAGTAGTAGTGGCGCCAGACAGCCCGCAATCGGGCATGGGACACGCTATAACCATTGGCAGTCCTTTGCGGCTGGATAAAGTAGATGTGTTTGAAGGAATAGACTCGTGGCAATGCAGCGGCACACCGGTAGACTGTGTAAAGCTGGCTGTGGATAAGATACTTCACCGCAAACCAGACCTGTGTGTAAGCGGCATCAACCACGGCGCCAATCATTCTATAAACATTATATACTCCGGTACCATGAGTGCCGCTATGGAAGCTGCTATAGAGGGTATTCCGTCTGTCGGCTTTTCGTTACTTGATTTTGCTTTCGATGCTGATTTCTCGGTTGCCCAAAGCGTGGCATTTACCGTTGCGCAAAAGCTAATGACCACTCCACAGCCAGCACACATGCTGCTGAATGTGAACATACCTAGAGTAAATGCTGCAGACTTTAAAGGTCTGCGGGTATGTCGCCAGGCCAGGGCCAAGTGGGATGAGGCATTTGACCACCGCATAGATCCCCGCGGTAAGGACTACTACTGGATGGTGGGCCGTTTCGTGAACCAGGACATTGGTGAGGAAACTGATGTGCAAGCCCTGAAAGAAGGCTACGCCTCGGTAGTGCCAGTAAAGATCGACTTCACCGACCATACGCTAAAAAGCTGGCTGAACGAGGAATGGCGAGACATGGTCTCTTAAAAACTACAATTTCCCGAGTTCCTTACTTTATCGCTTCTTATTGTTCGGCAGCATATATCGTGCTGTCTCGTAAAATGCATCGGTGAGTTGGCGCATATGCTGGCGCAAACTATCTGCAATATTAGCAGGTACAGGATCGTTGTTACGGATGCTCATCACCTTTTCTTTGCCTGATGCCAGTTTGCGGCTATAATAATAATCACCATTCACCACTCCTATCTGGTGCAAACCATGGTCCAACACAAACGCGGTATTGTTGGTAGTATCGGTAAGGTGCAGCAGGTCGCGGCCCAGTGTGGTATTATGGTATGGCTTGCGAGTAATGCCGGCAATGGTCGGCATCACATCTACCTGCGAGCATATCATAGTATGACGGGCAGGAGCTAACATACCAGGTGCATAAAACAACAGCGGTACGTGGAAGCAGGTAAGGTCTACCCAGGCCTTGGGAAACATATTGGCCGCATCGCCACCAATACCATGATCGCCGACGAATACAAAAACTGTATTCTTACAGTAAGGTTCTTTTTGTGCGGCTTCTATGAACTTTCGGAAAGCAAAGTCGGTATAGCGGAACGCGTTGAGCTCATCATTGTGCTCAAAACCGTATTTATGCAGGGTATCTTCCGGATACGTTACATTCTTGAACTCGTCTCGGTCTTCCTTCGGTATAGTGTAAGGGCGGTGATTATCGGCAGTTTGTATCACTGCAAAGAAAGGTTTGGGTGCTTGTTTCAACACTTTATTAGCCTGCAGGAACAGGTTCTTATCGCTGATACCCCATACATCTACTTTAGGTGCATCATACTTGTCCTGCTCATAAAGGTGCAGGCCACGAATGTTGTTATCGAGCAGGGCACGCATATTGGCCCAGCTGGTGCTGCCGCCAATAAAGTAGTACTTTTCGTATCCCTCCACATCGTTCATGATGGTGTGCTGGTCAGCAAAAGATGGGTTGCGACTGGACGTTTTTTCCAGCAGCACATCGGGTATGCCGGTTATAGTGGCCCACACGCCACGGGCAGTACCAAAGTGTGGCGTAAAACAATGATCGAACAGGATGCCTTGCTGGCACATGCTGTTGAAGTAAGGTGTGGTATTGAGCGGATTGCCCCACATAGAACTCTTGTAAGCGCTAAAGCTTTCACAGATGACCAGCACTATGTTGGGCGATGTAGCGCTGCCCTGGGCCTTTAAAGAGCGGTCGAAATTGAGGTTAACACTATCTGGCCGGTCTATGCCGAGGTAAGCGGTCATCTCTTTATAAGCGGTCTGCACCTTCTTCTTATCATAGGTGTCGTGGCGGAAACGGAGCGAGCTGAAGAAGCTTTGCACCGGGTTGAGCGACAGTTGTGACAAGCGGTCGTCTCCCAGCGAGAAAGCATCGCTCCAACGCAATGGGTATTGCCCCAAGTGACCGTACACACCGCCGCCGTAAAGCACGAAAACCACAATAGCCCAGATCCAGGTGCTGCGTTTGGTCACTTGTGTTGCAGGCTGCTTAGCTATTGTTTTGTAGGCAACATTAACAAGATACATGACAATGAATGTAGCTGCTATGACCGCCAACAAGATCTTGCCCATAGGGTATGTTTGCGTCATCATACCAAAGGATATCTGGGCATCTTCTAAAAAGTTGAGGATGCTGGCATTGAGCCTTTGATGTAAATAATCGTAGTGAGCAAAGTCGAGCGCGTATGTTGCTACAAGCAAAAAGGTAAAAATGGAAAGCAGTGTGAACCAAAAGCGCTTGCCCGCCGTACCGGCAAATGGACTTATGGGCTTGATAGCCCCCAGTAACAATATGACCACTGACATGATGCCTACCTCTCGCAGATCGTACCGGATACCTAGCCAGAAGGCAGGAACGGCAGTGGGAAAATTTGGTTCACCCGCCTTAAAAATAAAGTACAATGCGAGACGTGCTGTGGTCATTGACAGCAGAAATATAATAGAAACTGATATTATCCACCGGATATATCTGGGTATGGTTGGAAGCATTCGGCAAAGTAAAATTGGGCGCAAAAATAAGTTAAAGATATCTTAACACAGCACAATTGTTATATAAAATACTATATGTAGTTAATATAACTCTATAGCTTTAAGCTATTTTATTGCCAATCGTCTATTTGCAGCAGCTTGAAGAATGTCTCTTCTTCCAGCTCTTTTACTTCTGCAGGTTGCAGATCACCTAGTTGCAGATCTTCAATAGAGATCCTTACCAGGCGTTTGCACGGATGGTTGATGGCAGCCACCATTTTGCGCACCTGGTGAAACTTGCCCTCGTATAGTGCTATGCTGAGCCAGGTAAACTGGGCATATTCCCGTTTATCCAGTTGATGTGGGCACAGCATTTGTGGCTCGGGAATGATGTTTACCTCGCAAGGTGGTGTAGTATAATATCCCCCACCCTTTACCCTGATGGAGACACCCGTCCTTAATTGTTGCAGGCCTTCGGCAGTAACAACATTCTTTACGCGCACCAGGTATATACGTTTGTGCGGTGTCTTTCCCTGAAATAAAAGCTTTGTAACCTTTTTGTTGGTGGTAAGTATCAGCAACCCTTCAGAGTTACTATCTAGCCGGCCGATGGCGTGTATGCCTTCTGGAAAATCAAAGTCGAGATCGCCCAGCATGCCGGCAGGATCTGCCCCCATAGGCGACAAGGTCACGAACTGGGAGAGCATGTTGTAAGGTTTATTTACAATAAAGTACCTGTTGGCTGTTGACATAATTTCTGCTACGGTGCGATGATACGATAATATGTGTTGAAAATGCGCCCGATCCATTAATTTGCTTCCTGAACTTCATGCTCAATATGTATATTATGGAAACCATAAACATACCAGACGATATATCTTTATTGTATGTAACTGCAACATCATTCCCTGCGGGCATCATGGATGCATTCAACAGACTGCATGCTTTGGTGCAAGACCACAATACCAGGATGAACTATGGCATATCGCGCCCTGAAAAAGGAACCATCCTTTATAAAGCTGCAGTGGCGGAAGTAAAGAATGGCGAAGCTGATGAGCTAAAGTGCGGCAAGCTGGTATTGCCAAAAGGAGACTATATAAGTGCAACGATAACTGATCTCATGAAAGACACATCGGTTATTGGCAAGACATTTGCAGAGCTACTTGCACACCCTGGCATAGACCATAACGGATATTGTGTGGAGCAGTATATTAACGCGACCGATGTGGTATGTATGGTGCGGCTGTCAGAGAGAAAATAGTATCAAGACTTTATTCAAGATCGTTACCCTAATTAATAAATTGTATGCAGCGTATATCCTTTTTATTGCAGAAGTTAAAAGAACTGGCCGAACAAGAACATACTAGCCCAATAGAAACGGACCTTATGATGGACTACACCCGTGTGCTATACGCGGAGTTGATGGAATATAAAAACAAGAAGATCTACACACCAACAACAGTTGCAAACATACCTGACGTACCGAAAGAAACACCACAACCTTCCCCACAACCAGCTTATGATGCACCTACAACTATAGAGTTTATCATAGAGAAACCAGTGCAGCCGAAGCCCGCAACAATTGAGGAAGATAACGATATTGAAGAAGAAGAGGAAGAAAATGACATACGTGACTTTATCGGTATCAATGATAAATACCAGATAATAAGTGAACTGTTTGGCAACCAGAAAGACAAGTATGAGCTGATGATAGACCAGCTAAACACCTTTGACAATGAACTGGATGCACTAAGATGGCTACAAGACAACCTGTATTTTGAGTATAGCTGGAGCGAAGACAGCGAAGCATTAATAATGCTTCACAACATCATGCATCATTTTTACAACAACAATTAGACAAGTAAGGGCTATTTCTTTACTACCACCTTGGCTACTTTGTGGCCTATGCTATTTCTCAGCGACAGATTATGCCAGCCCTTAGCCATTTCTTCCAGTAATGGGATAGTGGTGCTGTCCCCAAAATCATAACAGTTGGTATAGCCCAGATCCTTTGCCAATATTTTGGTTATCTCTTTTGCTTTTTTACTGTTGCCGGCTACAAAAGAATCTATAGAATGACCCTTGAACAATGGCTTTATGATATGCTGATACCCTGAGCAACTAAAACTTTTAGCCACATGTGGAGACCCGGTAATAGAGATGATGGCATTTATGGTATTGATATTGTCATCTGATGCGCCATCTATAACAAATGACGAATCGAGTATGACCTTATTTCTCACATCGTCGAGCAAGTAAGCTACTTCACGCACGTCTGTGGCAGGGGTGCTAATAATGATAATATCGGCAGCTGTAGCGCTATCCTCGATACTGGCAAAAGTTATATTGCCGGCAAAGTTTGCCATTTCTCTCTGGTCCTTTGCACCATGGTCTTTCCACCCAATGCAAGGGTTATGCCCCGCAGTTGCCAATCTTTTTGCTAAAGACCGCACTTTTTTCCCCTCGCCAATTACAGCGATATCCAACGACACAAAAGTCTTATAACTCATTTCAAGCTTGTTTGAAAAAATAAAATAATGCTGGTGAAGCGATCATTTGGTTTTTAAAGGTTCTGCTGATCATCTCATCAGATCTTCAAATTGTTTTGTTTTCGTGGTATGTAGGAAAGGATGTTACAAATCTCGATCCTTTTTTATTCAAAACAAATGACGGTCATCATCTTTGCATTGAATATAATCACATGCGAATAGAAGTGTATTTCCAAAATAATTTAACACATTGTATACATAAGCAATATACATCTAATAATAAATAATTCTTCTTTGTGGCAGTTTGTTATTGGGTTGTTATTACTATCAAACAAAAAATAAAAGCTGGCATTTGCCAGCTTTTACATAGAATATTATTCTTTAAAGTATTTATCCCAACTTTGCTTCGAGTGTTATCTCCATGTTCAGCGCTTTGGAAACCGGGCAACCAGCTTTAGCGCCGGCAGCTATTTCCTGGAATTTCGCATCGTCAATGTTTGGTATTTTAGCAGTAACTGAAAGTTCGCTTTTAGTGATAACACCAGCTTCTAAAGTAATAACGCAATTGGTATCCAGCTCATCTGGTGTAAAACCTGCACCGTTGAGCGCGAAAGTCAACGCCATAGTGAAGCAACCAGCATGTGCAGCGGCTATCAGTTCCTCAGGATTAGTACCTACGCCATCTTCAAAACGGCTTTTATAAGAATATTGGGTCTTATTGAGTACAGTACTTTGAGTGGTCAGGTTTCCACTACCTTCTTTACCCGATCCGTTCCATACGGCTGTGGCGTTGCGTTTCATATCAGTATTTGTTTGAGCATCAAATATAGCGGTTGTCTTACACCTTTACTATCAGCAAATATTATAAAAGCATCAACAAAGCAAAAACAGTATTGTAAACCATTTATTTATAAATAGTTACAAACGTTATCCACATAAATTTTAATGAAAAAATAATTTGTGGAATAATTGTTTTTAAATAAATGAGCACTTAGCTACCTTTGCCGTCCATTCTATATACATGCATTCTTCAGTCAAAATTTTTTCAGGTACCAGTTCATTGTATTTAGCGGAAAACATAGCCCGTTCCTTTGGTAAAGGACTGGGTAAAATGGACATCCAGAAATTCAGTGACGGTGAGTTTCAGCCCTCCTTCCAGGAGTCTATTCGTGGTGATTATGTTTTCCTGGTGCAGTCTACTATGGCTCCCGGCGACAACCTGATGGAGTTACTGATGATGATAGATGCCGCCCGCAGAGCATCGGCAGGCTACATTACAGCAGTGATTCCCTACTACGGCTATGCCCGCCAGGACAGGAAAGACAAGCCCCGCGTATCCATAGCATCCAAATTGGTAGCCAACCTGCTGACCAAGGCAGGAGCCGACCGTGTGATGACCATGGACCTGCACGCACCGCAGATACAAGGCTTCTTTGATATACCGGTAGATCACCTGGATGCATCGGCAATTTTTATCCCTTACATAGAAAAATTGAAGATAGAAAACCTTATCTTTGCGTCCCCCGACGTAGGAAGTACCAACAGGGTGCGCGAAGTGGCCAAGTATTTTGAGGTGGACATGGTGATATGTGACAAGCAACGTAAGCGCGCCAACGAGATAGCAGCCATGACCGTGATAGGTGATGTAAGCGGCAGGAACGTGGTACTTATAGATGATATTTGCGACACAGCGGGGACACTGAGCAAGTCGGCAGCTATACTTATGGAGCGCGGCGCATTGTCTGTTAGGGCATTTTGCACACATCCGGTATTAAGTGGAAAAGCTTACGACAACATTGAGAACTCGGTACTGGAAGAGCTGGTAGTATGTGATACTATACCGCTGACCAAAAAAATTGACAAAATAAAAGTATTACCAACAGCCGAACTCTTTGCAGTAGCTATACGTAACACTTTTGAAAATAAATCTATCAGTTCTTTGTTCGTACACGGCAGCACCCGTAACAACTAAGAAAGAACAGGTAGCAATAAGATATTAACGACTGTTTATACAACAAAACCTGTCCGGCAGGGCAAAGCCGAAAAGTATTTTTTAAAAGAGATCTCAGCGTCCGGATGTTTGACAGGTATCCGCTCGGTGTTGAGAACAAAACTAAAAGCACTCAAATGAACAGTGTAAAGATCGAAGGAACACTCAGGAGCGACTATGGCAAAAAAGCAACACGCCAGATACGCACTGAAGGCCTGGTACCGGCCGTTATTTATGGTGGCAATGAAGTGATACACTTCGCTGCTCCAATTCTTGCATTCCGCACCCTGGTTTACACACCAGAGTTCCAGAAAGCAGAAATTACTGTAGGTGGTAAAACTTACCAAACTATTGTAAAAGACCTACAGTTCGATGTAGTTACAGATGCGCTGAACCACATTGACTTCCTGGAGTTGAGCGACGACCGCAAGGTACTAGCTAACCTGCCACTTAAGTTCGTAGGTTCTTCAGTAGGTGTAAAAGCAGGTGGTCGTTTAGAGATCAAACTCAAATCTCTGAAAGTACGTACAATGGCGAAATACCTTGTTTCTGCTATTGAAGTGAACATCGAGAACCTGGAACTGCATGGTAACATACGTGTACAGGACGTTGTAGCTGATAACATGGAGATAATGAATGCACCACGTATACCGGTTGCATCAGTAGTTACTACCCGTGCCCTGCGCCAGGCAGAAACCGATGCTCTTGCAGCTGCAAAAGCACCAGCTAAAAAGAAATAAGCTGTATCTTAAATTTTATACGAAAAGCCCCTTGTATTATGCAAGGGGCTTTTTACTTTTAATAATAGAAAGCAGCAGCAGCGAATATATAACACAGTACATACCATGAAGTTTTTGATAGTAGGCCTTGGTAATTTAGGAATGGAATACGATGCTACAAGGCATAATATAGGTTTTGATGTGGCCGATAGTTTTGTGATGAAACATGGTGGAAAATTCAACCTGGACCGCCACGCATATAAAGCAGAAGTAAAATGGAAAGGCAAAACATTTGTAGTAATAAAGCCCACCACTTTCATGAACCTGAGTGGCAAGGCAGTGCGCTACTGGCTGGATAAGGAAAAGATACCGGTAGAGAACATGCTGGTGATAGTGGACGACCTGGCCTTGCCGCTGGGTACGATCCGCGTACGTGCATCTGGCAGTGATGCCGGGCACAATGGCCTTAAGAACATACAATTGTTGCTGCTCTCTGATAAGTACCCCCGCCTGAGATTTGGTATAGGCAGCGAGTTCGCTAAAGGCCAGCAGATAGATTTTGTACTAGGCAACTGGACGCCGAGCGAACTGCCTGTGGTAAAAGAAAGAATAATGAAGTGCATGGAAGTTATAGAATGTTTCGCAGCGCAGGGCATCAACCAAACAATGACCTTGTATAATAAATCGTAGCTGCTAATATCTTGTTTTATCCTTCGCGAGGTTTGTTGGTGAAGAACACCAACAATGG
>Ga0116227_10011497_pt1 | contig 14843 bp, 10 predicted proteins | sample S1TSphgellanicum_FD_89693 | JGI IMG/M metagenome (GOLD analysis project Ga0116227, IMG submission 89693) | Host-associated microbial communities from peat moss isolated from Minnesota, USA - S1T2_Fb - Sphagnum magellanicum MG | ecosystem: Host-associated > Plants > Peat moss > Unclassified... | reverse complement strand
TGTAGCATATTTTAATTAAGTTATCCAAAGCGTCAATTTGATATAGATCTAATCCATTTAATTTCTTCAGCAACTAACGATGGCCTCTAAAAATATAATCGTAACCTTAAATGTCAAATGTAGTGCATCTAACGCTTCAAATTTTATAAACTTTCTGGTTGTGAGAATGCGATCGGTTATATTTTCCAAGCACATTTAAGGCATTAGCCAGAATGATGTTCAAGATCGACTACCGCATGGGTACTCTACAGAACGTTTCTAAATTATAAACAGCTTGCAATAGCTGTATGTAATATTCTACTTTTGTGAAAAATTAATCATCAGATGTCAAAAACAAAACTTACCATTAACAATAACGGATCAGTGAAAATAGAAGGCGATTTTGAAATCGTGGATAGAAATGGCGATGCATATGGCCTTCAGGGACGTACAGTTTTGTCAATCTGCCGCTGCGGATTGTCTAAGAACAAACCTTTCTGTGATGGCGCACACAACGGTCATTTTGAGCACGAAGCCCTCGCATTTGATCTTCCTCCTAAAAAGGTATAGGAGTTCAAATTTATTGGTATTTCCATCAAGGGCAGAATCAAGAAAACTTTTCAGCAAGGAGGCGAATCCTCCATCCTTACCATACAATGATTTGCCTGAGCGCAGCTGCTTCAAGGCCTTTTGCTTCATTAGCTTATAATCGAGCTGTTCTTCTCTCGTCATAATAAACTGTATCTAAAGTTAGTAATTTTAACTTTTGACACAGTTTATTTTACACTCTCAAAAATGACCACAAAAAATTCATCAATAAGGTTCTTGACCTAATCAAATCGCTTTTCCATGCCAGCTGCATTATACAATCATTTGTTGGTGTATCAGTGAATAATACTTTTCAAATGGATACAGATTTGCCTTTATGAATTCAATAATAAAAATCACTATATTTTGCTCCAAGTATTCATGCAGATTAGCACTCCAGGTCAGAATTAAAAATACGCCCTGCTAAATCATTGAAATCAAAACAACTACGATAAGCAATTGCCAAAATTGAATAAGAATAGGTCTTTTTTTTAACAAAAACCACTATATTGGCTCCTTATATTACCTGTTTTGAGCGTTATTATCAGTGTCAGTTGCTTTTTTTTATTACTGATCTCCGTACATCTATTTTTTTCCAAACAAGGAAACCTTACGTTAAATCGTTTACTCTCCATTGTTTTTTTCTCCAGATTTGGGCAGATCTTCGTTTTACTCTTAATCAATTCGGGACAACAAATCCCCTCATCATTTTTTCACCAGATCTTTACACCCTTCTATTTTGCCGCTCCCGCTTGTTTTTATCTTTACGTTAGCAGTTTTGTAAACAAACGCAAAAGTCTTAGAAGATTTGAATGGCTTCATTTTATTCCTGCTATCCTTGCTGTCATCCATATACTACCCTGGCATTTTTCATCATTTAACTGGAACATGATCTCAAAACAGATATCAGAAAACAAACAACTGTTCATATCTGAAAAAAACGGCATATTTCCCGCTTATTTTTCTTATATAGGAAGACCCGCATTAATATTAACTTATTTAATTGCGGCATGGTTTGCCGTATTGGCCCGAAAAAACTTCCTTACAAAAGGGGCAGATGATGCAGGCAGAAGATGGATTTTATTTTTCCTTGGAGCCGCAACCTTTTTCCAGCTCATCAGTTTTCATCCATTAGTTTTTGAACATTCCGATCATTCATTTGGAAAATCATTTTTTTTACTGTTCAGCTGTTTTGCCTTTTTGGTTATGCTGATATTTATCCTTCATAAACCAAAAGTTTTTTATGGGCATTTGCTTGTAGCCGTAAACTGGGGCAAGGATACAGATGGGGCAATACCTATAGCCACTCCCACCGCTTTGACCAATAAAAAGGTAAACTTATTACCCGATCAATTATCTGCATATTCTGGTGCAATGCAAAAGTTTATGGAAACGAAAAGTCCATTTCTTAATCCCGATTTTCAGATCATTGATTTGGCAAGAGAATTGAATATACCCGTTCACCAATGTTCCTTCATTATTAATAATGTAATCGGTAAAAATTTTCGCGACTGGATTAACGGGTACAGAATTCATTATTTCATCATAGAATACCCCCTTAAATCCAGCAGAATAACAATACGCGCAATCGCTTCTGAGTCGGGTTTTAAAACCCTCGCCACCTTTTACAATGCCTTTAAAAAAGAGACTGGATTAATGCCCACAGTCTATTTTGCCCAAAAAAACATATCAGTTCAACCTGATTTATGTATAACAATTGAATAGTTGGATATACCTAGCACTATATTATAGGCTATTCGTGCAATAATCTGAATAGCTTTGTTCATCGAAACAATTTTAAATATGACAGACAGCAGTTATGCGAAAGCTACAATAAGTACAATGCCTATTGCCATAGCTACGTATATTCACTGCAAACAGCAAAACGAAAACCTATGATGTGGCCCTGCCGGCCTTAACAGCTAATAATACCAGGTTTGTGAACGGCGATAATAAAGCCTGTTTAACTGCCCAGCTAATTTTGGCCATACGGCAACTGCATCATCCTCGGTTTAGGGAGGCCCCTAACCCATAACGGCCAGCAGTGCAGCAAAGTGGAATTATGCCATTGGCAAAAATCCGCTCATCATCACTGCGAAAGCCAACAAACCTGTGGTGCGGCCCTGCCGGCCTTAACGGCAATGACAGATTAGTGAACGGCGACAATGAAGCCCGTTTAACGATCCTGCCGTTTTTGGCCACTACGGCAACTGCATCATCCCCGGTTTAGGGAAGCCCCTACCCCATAACGGCCAGTGGCGTGGCGAACGGCAGTTAATGCCTCGCTACGCCACAGGTACGATGGTCAAGTTAGAAGTACTGAAATATTTCACACCAAACTCTTCTTTTTACTTCCTTACATTTCAAAAGAAAAAGAACAGCTAACCGTAATGCAACGATGATTAATGATACAAAAAAATTGCTGACAACAACGGATAGGCAACTTTTAACCACCCGGTGATATAAGTTTTTTGGTATTTTAAAGATATTTATAGAGATTCCTTGTTGCAGGCTTTAACAAGAGCATTTAATCAATCCCACCTACAACGCCTAAATCTTGTAATTTAACCTCAGTGGCATCCTGCTCCTGTTCTTTGGGGGTATACAAACGCATCATCTCTTCTGCTTTTTCAACCATATGTTTGGAACCAATAAATATGGGTACTCTTTGGTGAAGTTCAGTGGGCTCAATATCCAGAATACGTTCAAATCCTGTTGTTGCTTTACCACCGGCCTGTTCAATAATTAATGACATTGGGTTGCATTCATACAACAACCTAAGCTTACCACTTGGAGACCTTGATGTTGTTGGATAAATATAAATACCGCCTTTAATTAAGCTCCTGTGAATATCACCAACCATAGAACCAATATATCTTGAGGTATATGGACGCTTTGTAGCATGATCTTCTACTTGGCAGTACTTAATGTATTTTTTAACCCCATCAGGAAAGTGCACATAGTTTCCTTCATTTACAGAATAGATATAACCCGTGTCCGGAATTTTCATTTGCGGATGCGAAAGGCAAAACTCACCTATTGATGGATCTAAGGTAAAGCCATTAACTCCAACACCAGTGGTATAAACCAGCATGGTTGATGAACCATAAATAATATAGCCCGCTGCCACCTGTTCTGTACCTTTTTGCAGTACATCATTTAAACTGGCTTTTCCATCTGTAGATTTACGGCGGTATATGGAAAAAATTGTGCCTACCGCTACGTTCACATCGGTATTTGATGATCCATCCAAAGGATCGATACAAACGATGTATTTAGCATTTTGAGAAACCGGAGATTCAATATGAATAATATGATCTTCTTCTTCTGTAGCTACAATACAGCACTCGCCTCCACTTGTTAAAGCGGCTATAAATTGTTCATTTGCATAAACATCAAGTTTTTTTTGTTCTTCCCCCTGTATGTTTGTAGTGCCTACATCACCTAAAATATCAACTAAGCCAGCTTTGTTTACCTCTCTGTTTACAATTTTAGCCGCAATTCCTATATCCCTCAACAACCTTGAAAGCTCTCCTTTTGCATATGGAAAGTCAGCCTGTTTCTCTATAATAAACTGTCCTAGTGTTTTTACGCCACAAATCATACTTAGTGTACTTTTTACATTATCTACCTGATAATTCTATGGCTTCTAAGGTATGAATATTTTCATCAGAAATGCAAAATCTAATTAAGGTTCTTACTTTATGCCAGCCCTGTTTTCCAGCTGCACCGGGATTTATATGTAAGCATTTTATCTTATCATCAAACATGACTTTTAAAATATGTGAATGCCCTGTAATAAATAATTTTGGAGGCTTAGTGTAGATCTCGGGCTTAACCTGTGGCGCATAACGGCCGGGATAACCGCCTATATGGGTCATCCATACATCAACGCCTTCGCACATAAAACGATTATGCTCCGGAAATGCTGTTCGGATCCGCGCATCATCTATATTTCCATAAACACCGCGCAAAGGCTTAAAATCAGCTAATGGATTGGCAACATCAGGGCCAAAATCGCCTGCATGCCATATTTCATCGCAATTTTCAAAATGCTTAAATACCGCATCATCTAAAAAACCATGTGTATCCGAAAGCAAGCCAATTCTTTTCATATCATTTGTTAAATTACATCCTTGCACCATATCCAACAATGGGCAATAGCCTAATAACCCAAAAAAAAATCCTTCAATAAAGCTCTATATTCGGGCGTATACACTTTTTCTTTTTCATAAATATAAAAGTGTTCTGTTACTGTTTCATGCTTAGTTTTTACGAAACACAATATATACCTAAAAGGGTCTTTATGCTGGTCGGAATGCAACATGATCTTTTTTCTTACAAAAAAGCCCTCATCTATTGCTTTTAAAGTAAGTAACTTGGCCTGTTTTACCGGCAATATTACCCAAAAAGCGCCTTCAACGTTTAAAAGTAGTTTAATTTTGAGGATCAGTTGCTCAAAAAATTCAGTACTGGCATGCCTTGCCATGCCCTTCTTCTCTTCTGTGTTTTTCAAATCATTTACAAAAAAAGGAGGATTAGACACGATTAAATCAAATTGCTGAGGGGTTGAATAATTTTCAATGGCAACGCATTTTGCTTTTAAGCGGTGCCTAAAAACAGACTGTTTAAAATTCTCTGCAGCTCTTTCAGTTGCCTGCTGGTCAATTTCTACGGCCTCCACCTCTGCTTTTAAAAATCTTTGTGCCAGCATTAAGGCCATTACCCCTGTTCCGGTACCTATATCCAGAATACGGCCTGTTAAATCATTTTCGGCAAGGGCAGCCAATAATACGCCATCCGTATTGATTTTCATCCCACAGCCGGTTTGATCAACCTCAAACTGTTTAAACCTGAATATATTTTTCATCCTTTCTGATAAATCTCCAAAGGCAGGCCATCTGGATCAGTAAAAAAAGTAAATTTTTTCCCGGTAAATTCATCTACCCGGACGGCTTCTGTCTCAATATCTTTTTCAGTCAGCTTTAAAACAGCCAGTTCTACACAATCCACTTCAAAAGCGAGGTGCCTTAAACCTGTGGCCTCCGGCCTTGATGGCCTGGGAACAGGGTGCTCAAAAGAAAACAGTTCAATTTGGTATATGCCATTTACAGCCAGGTCCAGCTTATGTGATTGGCGTTCGGTACGGTATACCTCAGCCAAAACTTCAAAGCCCAGCTTATTTACATAAAAATCTTTTGATTTTTCGTAATCACTGCAAATGATGGCAATATGATGAATTCTATTGAACATGGGTTGATGTTTAAAACGAGTACGATGCTTAATTTCATTCTAGCATTTACAGGATGCCGGCGTCCTGTAAATGGATAGCCTAAAACTGCTAATTAAACTATATAAGGCTCAAAAGTAATAAAAGCTCAATAATATATTAAGCTACAATAGCGGTTTTAAATTTTTAACGCTAAATTTGCATCTTGAAAAAAAAAGCATGATTCATTTCTTCTCCAGTCCGTCCGAGACCGTATTTGTTTTACAAACTGAACAATCACTTTCCGAAAATGACATTACAAAATTAGAATGGCTATTTGGTGGTGCCCAGCGCCTACCAGAAACTATTTTAAATGATTATTTTGTTGGACCAAGAGCTGCTATGATTACACCTTGGAGCACAAATGCGGTAGAAATTACGCAGAACATGGATATCCAGGGCATCATCCGCATTGAAGAATTTAAAAAAGCAACAGCTGATTTTTCAGGTTATGATCCTATGCTTTTTCAAAAATATGACCAGATTGACCAGGATATTTATACCATTAATATTCAGCCTGAACCAATTCTGGAAATTAGTGATATCGAAGCCTACAATAAACAAGAAGGCCTATCTTTAAGTGATGAGGAAGTACAGTACTTAAATACACTTTCAGCGAAGATTGGCAGGCTGTTAACAGACTCAGAAGTATTTGGCTTCTCGCAGGTGAATTCAGAGCACTGCAGACATAAAATTTTTAATGGAAAGTTTGTAATTGATGGCATTGAACAGCCTACGTCTTTATTTAAGCTGATCCGAAAAACCTCAGAAGAAAACCCAAATGACATTGTATCTGCTTATAAAGATAACGTAGCTTTTATTAAGGGACCTAAAGTACAGCAGTTTGCACCTAAACGTGCCGATGTTCCTGATTTCTATGAAATCAATGATTTTGATTCTGTTATATCTATTAAAGCAGAAACGCATAACTTCCCAACTACCGTAGAGCCCTTTAATGGCGCAGCTACAGGCTCTGGCGGAGAGATAAGAGACCGTTTAGCTGGCGGACAAGGCTCATTGCCACTTGCAGGAACAGCTGTATATATGACTGCCCTATCCCGTTTAGAAGAAAACCGCAACTGGGAAAAAGGCATGGAAGAAAGGAAGTGGCTTTACCAGACCCCCATGGATATATTGATCAAAGCATCAAACGGGGCTACTGATTTTGGCAACAAATTTGGACAGCCGCTCATTACCGGATCAGTACTTACATTTGAACATGAGGAGCACAACCGTAAATTGGGTTTTGACAAAGTAATTATGCTGGCTGGCGGCGTTGGTTATGGCAAAGCAAGTCAGGCACAAAAGAAGAAACCACAAGAAGGAGACAACATTGTCATTCTTGGTGGTGAAAATTACAGAATTGGAATGGGTGGTGCTGCAGTCTCTTCTGCAGATACTGGCGAGCATGGAACTGGAATTGAGTTAAATGCCATTCAGCGTTCCAATCCAGAAATGCAAAAACGTGCGGCAAATGCTGTTCGAGGCATGGTAGAAAGCAACCACAACACCATTATTTCCATTCATGACCATGGCGCTGGCGGACACTTAAACTGCCTATCGGAACTGGTGGAAGAAACCGGCGGAAAAATTAATTTAGATAAACTGCCCGTAGGCGACCCAACACTTTCTGCTAAAGAGATTATCGGAAACGAATCTCAGGAAAGAATGGGCCTCGTAATTGGCAATGAACATATTGAAACCCTGCAAAAAATTGCTGATCGTGAACGTGCTCCAATGTATACAGTTGGCAAAGTAACCGGCGATCACCGTTTCACTTTTGAATCTGCAACAACAGGGCTTAAACCAATGGATTTAGAATTGGCTGATATGTTTGGCAGCTCTCCAAAGGTGGTTATGGAAGATCAGAAAATAGACAGAAAATATGAATCTGTAACTTATAATCAAACCCAATTAAACAGCTACCTGGAGCAAGTTTTACAATTAGAAGCCGTAGCCAGTAAAGACTGGCTCACCAACAAAGTAGACAGATGTGTTGGGGGCAGAGTTGCAAAACAACAATGTGCCGGTCCTTTACAGTTGCCATTGAACAACTGTGGGGTTATGGCCCTAGATTTTCAGGGCAAAGAAGGTATTGCCACATCAATAGGTCATGCACCTTTATCTGCTTTAATTGATGCAGGTGCAGGCAGCAGAATTGCAATTGGAGAATCTCTTTCCAATTTAGTTTGGGCACCATTAAAAGACGGCTTAAAATCTGTTTCGCTTTCAGCCAATTGGATGTGGGCCTGTAAAAACGAAGGTGAAGATGCCAGATTATATGAAGCTGTAAAAGCCTGTTCTGACTTTGCCGTTGAATTGGGCATTAATATTCCAACCGGAAAGGACTCGCTTTCCATGAAACAGAAATATAAAGACGGTGATGTAATTGCACCAGGAACCGTAATCATTTCTGCAGGTGCCCACTGTAATGACATTACAAAAGTAGTTGAACCTGTTTTACAAAAAAATGGGGGTTCAATATATTACATTAACCTTTCCAACGATGATTATAAATTAGGCGGTTCATCATTTGCCCAGATTTTAAATAAAATTGGCAATGAAACGCCTGACGTTAAAAGTGCTGAACAATTTAAAACAGCTTTTAACACCATCCAGCAATTAATTGCGGCAGAAAAAATTCAAGCCGGACATGATATTGGCAGTGGAGGTTTAATTACCACCCTGTTGGAACTTTGCTTTGCCGACAGGGATTTAGGTGCACAATTAGATTTATCTGCACTAGGGGAAGAAGACAGCATTAAATTACTTTTTTCAGAAAACATAGGTATCGTTTTTCAGGCAGATGAAAGCATTGAAGAGCTCCTTGTAACCAATCAGATAAAGTTCCATAAAATTGGCCAAGTAACCTCTTCTGCCATACTGGAAATAAAAAACCACAGTGCCAGCTTTAATTTTAACATTGATCATTTACGTGATACATGGTTTAAAACCTCTTATCTTTTGGATGCCAAACAAACTGGAAATGGCTTAGCAAAAGAACGGTATGAAAATTACAAAAAACACATTTTAACATACAGTTTCCCAGCTCAGTTTGACGGCAAAAAACCAGTAATTGACAGCAGTAAACCAAGACCAAAGGCTGCAATTATTCGCGAAAAGGGCAGTAATTCTGAGCGTGAACTGGCAAATGCCATGTACCTAGCAGGTTTTGATGTTAAAGATGTGCATATGACCGATTTAATATCAGGCCGCGAAACCTTGGAAGAAATCCAGTTTATAGGTGCGGTTGGCGGTTTCTCAAATTCAGATGTATTAGGTTCGGCAAAAGGTTGGGCCGGAGCATTTATGTACAACGAAAAAGCAAGAATAGCACTAGAAAAATTCTTTAACCGCGAAGACACTTTATCTGTAGGAATCTGCAACGGCTGTCAATTGTTTGTAGAGCTGGGCTTAATTAATAAAAACCATACAGAAAAACCAAAAATGCTCCACAATAAAAGTGGCAAGCACGAAAGTATTTTTACTTCATTAACCATACAGAAAAATCATTCAGTTATGCTTTCTTCATTAGCCGGAAGCACATTAGGTGTATGGGTATCACATGGCGAGGGCCGTTTCCATCTGCCATACAGTGAAGACAAGTATCAAATTGTTTCTAAATATGCATATGAAAGTTATCCGGCAAACCCTAATGGCTCTGACTATAACACGGCAATGCTCTGTGATGAAACCGGCAGGCATTTAGTGATGATGCCACATATTGAAAGATCTTTATTTCAATGGCATTGGGCCAACTATCCAAAAGGGCGTAAAGATGAAGTTTCACCATGGATGGAAGCCTTTGTAAATGCAAGGAAATGGATCGAAAATAAAGTAGAGGCTTAAGGCAAGAGACTTAAACCCACAAAATAGCTTACAGGAATAAAGGCTTGAGTTTTCACTCAAGCCTTTTCCGTTTAGGCTGACACTACCCTTCCCTGATTATTGAGCGTTAACCATGATGCGGAACTTTTCACATTTCTAACCTCCATTAGTATTGGTCTCTAATTTGCGATTGTAAAATTAATAGGCACGTTATATCTTACCCTTACCGGTATGCCTTTGTTTTTACCCGGTTTCCACAGTGGTGATTTTTTAATAATCTTAACCGCCTCTTCATCACAGCCATAACCTATACCTCTAACCAGCGTAACATTTGATATTGTACCGTCTTTTTCTACAACAAAACTAATGAAAACCTTTCCGGCTACACCAACTTCCTGCGCAGCATCGGGATACCTTAGGTTACGCTGTATATATTTGGTAAAGGCTTTCATTCCGCCCGCAAACTCTGGATATTCATCAACCCCTAAATTTTCTATAATTTCCTCTGAGCCTGCAGTTGCATTGCCCTCATCTCCTTTTCCTTCTCCACCACCGCTAACTTTTAATCCTTCACTAGGGGTGCCGTAGGGATTAATCTCGCCCTCCTGTGTCTTATTGCCTACAACAGCATCTTTAATTTCATTAACTGTTGGCGGTGGTGTTTTGGGCTCATCTACAACTACAATATTTGATGAGAGGTTTACAGTTTTAAAATTTGAGGCAGCTGGAGCAGCCTTTGGTTGTTCAATCTTTTTCTCCTCTGGCTTTTTCATTTGATGGACTGGATTTAAATCTACAGGTGTAACTATAGGCGGTACAATCACCTCATCAGGAAAAAGCTTACTGTATGCTAATGGCGATACAAAAAGCAATACAAATAAAGCACTTGAAACCATTAGAGACTTAACCAGAATGGCATTCGATTGTGCACGTAGCACATAAGCCCCATAACTTTTGTTGCGGTTGTTAAATACAAGATCGAGCCACTCGATTTTGTATACATTAAAGGTTGAGTTGAACATAGCTTAATTTTTAAACTATGATGTAAAGAAATTTACAATTCCATAAAACCGTAAAAAAATAATTATTCATTGCCAAAAATGAAATTTTAGACTTAAAAATCATTTTTTAATTACATTTTTAGTAAAATTCATTTTTTTTTAGGTAATTTTCAAGAAACAATATTAAAAATATCATACTTTTGATAAAAAAACAAAACATTTAATGAGAACTTTAAGAACCAATGCATTAAAAGAGGCTCAAAACAGAATTTCGACTGAAGTCAAATCTCCAGCATCTAAAATTTCTGATTTTTATGGCTCAAACGTATTTGATAAGAAAAAAATGAGGGATTTCTTATCTAAAGAAGTTTATGAAAAATTAATTTCTTCCATCAATCAGGGAGAATTAATCAATACTGATGATGCCAACCAGATTGCTAATGCCATGAAATCATGGGCAATGGCTAAGGGTGCAACACATTATACGCATTGGTTCCAGCCTTTAACCGGTACAACTGCCGAAAAACATGATTCATTTTTTGAGCCTAGTGGCGATGGTGCGATAGAAAAATTTGCAGGAAGTGCATTGGTACAGCAAGAACCTGATGCTTCAAGTTTTCCAAACGGAGGTATCCGCAATACCTTTGAAGCAAGAGGCTATACCGCCTGGGATCCTTCGTCTCCTGCATTCATCATGGAAAGCAAAGCAGGCAAAACACTTTGCATACCAACTGTATTCGTATCCTATACAGGTGAAGCTTTAGATTATAAGGCACCTTTATTAAAAGCATTGGCTGCCTTGGATAAAGCTGCTGTTGATGTTTGTCAGTTTTTTGATAAAAGCATCACTAAAGTAAATGCCTCATTGGGTATTGAACAAGAATATTTCTTAGTGGACGAATCTTTGTTTAATGCACGTCCGGATTTAGCTCTAACAGGACGCGCCTTATTTGGGCATATGTCTGCAAAAGGACAGCAATTAGAAGATCATTATTTTGGATCAATCCCTGAGCGTGTATTCACCTATATGGTTGATTTCGAAAATGAAGCCCTTAAATTAGGCATACCATTAAAAACCCGTCATAATGAAGTTGCCCCTTCTCAGTTTGAATGTGCACCTATTTATGAAGAAATCAATTTAGCCATTGATCATAATCAATTGTTGATGGATGTGATGGAAAAAGTGGCCCGCCGTCATCATTTTAGAGTTTTATTGCATGAAAAACCTTATGCAGGCATAAATGGATCAGGAAAGCACAACAACTGGTCATTAATTACAGATACAGGTAAAAATTTATTGGCTCCTGGCAAAACACCAAAAAACAATTTAATGTTCCTAACTTTCTTTGTTAATACAATTAAAGCCGTAAGCGAACATGCAGATTTATTACGTGCCAGTATAGCCTCAGTAAGCAACGATCACCGATTAGGCGCCAACGAAGCACCTCCTGCAATTATCTCTATCTTTTTAGGGCAGCAGTTAAATGAGGTTTTAGATGAAATTGAGCACTCACGCATCAGCAAAAAAATTAAAGAAGACAATGCACTATGGCTGGGCATTCCTAAAATTCCACAAATTTTAATGGACAATACCGACCGCAACAGGACTTCGCCATTTGCTTTTACAGGAAACAAGTTTGAATTGAGAGCAGTTGGTTCTACAGCAAACTCATCGGCACCTATGACCGTTTTAAATGCAATTGTAGCAGATCAATTGGTAAAATTCAAGGCTGATGTAGACAAATTGATTAAAAAAGGCGACAAAAAAGACATTGCTTTACTGACTGTAATTAAAAAATACATTAAGGAATCAAAAAGCATCCGCTTTGAAGGCAATGGATATAGTCAGGAATGGGCAGACGAAGCTGCAACACGCGGACTGTCTAACTTAAAAACAACACCTAAAGCATTGGATGCTTATGTTTCAGATAAAACAACAGAACTATTTGCAAACACTAAAGTTTTTAATAAGAGAGAATTACATGCCCGTCATGAAATTATGCTCGAAAATTTCTACAAAAAACTGCAAATTGAAGCGCGTGTTATGGGCGAGGTTGCCAATACCGCAATCATTCCTGCAGCAATTGCTTACCAGAACACTTTAATAGAAAACATTAAAGGCCTAAAAGAAATAGGCATGAGCAAAGATGCCATTAATACACCCCTAAGCATCATCAACAAACTATCTGACCACTTAGCAATCGTTAAGTCAAGTATCGACAAAATGCTTGAGGAACGCAAAGAAGTGAACAAGATAGAAGATAGCCGAGAAAAAGCAATCGCCTATGATGAAAGAGTTAAATCATATTTTGACACCATCCGCTATCATGCCGACAAATTAGAACAAATAGTAGACGACAGTGTTTGGCCGTTGCCAAAATTCAGAGAATTACTGTTTCTGAAATAAAACAAACCAATTGAATGAAAAATAAAAAAGGTGTAGAGTTACTCTATGCCTTTTTTATTTTTCTGCACATCAAGATAAATGCAATTAATTCAGCATATTTTTTAATAAACCTTACGCTTTCTCCTCTTTTTCCTTCCGCCTTAAAAACCTATCTTTGCAGCAACATGAGTGATAACCGGTACAATCAACGTGGCGTATCTGCCTCAAAAGAAGATGTGCACAATGCCATCAAAAACATTGACAAAGGAATTTTTCCAAAAGCTTTTTGCAAAATAGTTCCCGACATTTTAGGTGGCGATGAGGCTTACTGCAACATTATGCATGCAGATGGTGCGGGTACAAAATCTTCTTTAGCTTATATATACTGGAAAGAAACTGGCGATGCCTCTGTTTGGAAAGGTATTGCTCAGGATGCCATTGTAATGAATCTGGATGATTTAATATGCGTTGGTGCAACAGATAACATCCTCTTATCTTCAACAATTGGCCGCAACAAAAATTTAATTCCCGGCGAAGTGCTGGCCGCCATTATTAATGGTACGGAAGAGATTTTAGCAGATTTGCGCGAACAGGGCATTTCTATTTACTCAACCGGCGGTGAAACGGCTGACGTTGGCGATTTAGTTCGCACCATTATTGTAGATTCTACCGTTACCTGCCGTTTAAAACGCGATAAAATCATTAGCAATGACAATATTAAAGCCGGAGATGTCATTGTTGCACTTGCATCATATGGGCAGGCAACCTATGAAACTGAATATAACGGGGGCATGGGATCAAATGGGCTAACATCTGCCCGTCATGATGTATTTGAAAAATCAGCCGCACATCAATACCCAGAAAGTTTTGATCCATCTATACCTTTCGACCTCGTATTTTCTGGTCAGAAAAAATTAACAGATGAAATTGAAATAGAAGGCTTTGGAAATGTTACTGCAGGTAAGCTCGTCCTCTCTCCTACACGCACCTATGCTCCGGTCATCAAGAAAATTTTAGATCAGTACTCTAGTCAAATCAATGGCATTGTACATTGTAGCGGTGGCGCACAAACAAAAGTACTTCATTTTATAAATGATAATGTACATGTGATTAAAGATCATTTATTTCCTATCCCACCTTTGTTTAAACTCATACAGGAACAATCAGGAACCGAATGGAAAGAAATGTATAAAGTATTTAATATGGGCCACCGTATGGAACTGTATGTCCCACAGGAAATCGCTTCTGGCATTATAGAAATCTCTAAAAGCTTTAATATAGATGCACAGATAATTGGACGTGTTGAAACCAGCAATCAAAAACAAGTAACAATAGAAAGCGAAAAAGGAACGTTTATTTACAACTAGTTCTTAATGTTATAATTGAAAGCCAGCTTATAATAAGCTGGCTTTTTTATTTAAAAAAATCAGCAGTGCTAAGGCACGAAGTAATCTATTTAAGGAAACACTGGAAATTGCTTCGGCTCGCACAGTCCGGCCTCAGCAATGATGGATTTTATTAAGAAATGCTAAGCACCCAGTTTTCTAGCCATGCAACACGGCCTAGGAAAATGATGGAAGCAGAAAAAGTAAAGCTTGTGTAAAAGCTTTCAATTTCTACTGCCCAAGGGAACACGTCCTGCCCGATATTAATAAACCTTCATTGCGAGGAACGAAACAATCTAATATGCAGATTTACCCAACCTATTAAAAAATTAAACAAAAAAAGCCCAACAAAATTAATTGCTGGGCTTAATAAACAATAAATTACTTATTTTTTAACAACCTTTTTA
>Ga0116227_10011496_pt1 | contig 14844 bp, 12 predicted proteins | sample S1TSphgellanicum_FD_89693 | JGI IMG/M metagenome (GOLD analysis project Ga0116227, IMG submission 89693) | Host-associated microbial communities from peat moss isolated from Minnesota, USA - S1T2_Fb - Sphagnum magellanicum MG | ecosystem: Host-associated > Plants > Peat moss > Unclassified... | reverse complement strand
CGAGGGGAAGCTCGAAGGGTGCATTATGCACCAGGTTCACACTAGTACAAATAAAATGCCTCTTCCTTTGCAATTAGCCCATTATAGTCATATTCAATGTTGTAAGAAGCCTTGTGTGTTCAATTTCCTATTTGCATACTACTGGTCACTTGTTTTTCTTTTGTTGCATTAAAAGTTATGGAAGATGATTACCTTCACATTTATGATTTCATGGGAGATAATGGGGATGCGACTAGGGAAATAGGGCTAGTAAACAAATCTATGTTTCATTTTAATGAGATTTCTATAAAAAATTGTGTTGCAAAAATGAAGTTTTTTGGAAGGTTTGACTTGTTTTTTTAAAAAAAATCAGAGCTTATGGTTTCCATTCCATCATTTAGCAATAGTTTGGTCCTTTTTTGTTTTCAATACACTTGGTCAATAAATTGATGTGGGAGTTCTCCAAGTCATGAAATGTGTTTTGTGCCATCCCATAGCACAAACTTTGAGTTCCCAAAACACCACCAAATCTAATTGCAAGGGAATTATGTAATACAAGCCTTTTCACATCCATGAAGAAACATGTATTACATAACATGAACATGTTGTTGAAATGGGGAAATACAAATATGAAAAGGAAACCACAACTTAGGTGGTGGATCTTAAATGTTAGAATGGGAAAAAGACCTGAAAGTGGTACCATAACCAAATATTTTGGAGGTGAAAATCCTTACATGAAAAATGATTTAACTCAAATTTAGTTTATTGAAGAATTGTTTTGTTTGTAGCAAAGGGGAATGATGCTTTGTTTATTATAAAAAGTTCATTTCTTCATCAGTTGGTCATGAAATAGAATGGCAAATTGGTGTCATTCCTTTTTTACAAAACATTTGTATAAAAACATACACCTACAAAGTTAACCAAATCAATTTAAAGGTATGTGTTTTTTGCTCATGGAGATTGTGCAATTGCTACCATCACATTTAACTTATGAAAGATTAGGATAGGGTTTGATACTTTCTCATTAATTGTGAATTTCATTAACAAGGAATAGATACCTTATCACATTACCATTAGTTTGTTTGAAACCCTAGACATTTGAAAGGTTGCTCTAGTTGAACAAGTGAAGGCCCTTTTAGCAAAATTCAATTTTATTAATAAAATCTTTGCTTATGGTAAGGATGAAAGTAAGAATCTATCCATTTTAAAATAAACACAATCATCTTTATAAAAAGTTGTCACTTAAATTTAAAAGTTTAATAAATGTAGGCAAGAATTGAACCTTGCATGTGTTGAAAGTGATTTGTAGAAATGGAAATTGAAATTCTCAATCAAAACATGATTTGTATCAAAGGTGGTTTTGTTCCGGGAGACATTAGAATAAGCCATTATCATCAACTTGTGTTATGACGAACAATCACTACATTTGCAAGCCAAGGTTCCTAATGGACCTATATGGGCTATAGGCCATGTAGTCATTGAAATTATGAGCCTTGTGGTTTAACAATGCATTTGAAATTAACAAATGGGTTATTGACTTTTATATGATGCCTTAAATGTTGTCATTACCATCTTTTTGAAGCTATATGGGGAATATTTTCATGGGGCAACAACAAGTCCCCCCTTCTAATATAAAGAATTTGATTCAAAACTAAAAATCTTTTATGCAAGGATGGTAGGGGAGGCAGTGATTGTCCTACAACCTTTTTTGTTTGTGTTTTTATTGCTTTTGATGAAGGCATGATTCATAACATGTTAGCACTAATGTTGGACCCCAATTATAGAGGAATAAGGAGTACATTGGGTTTGAAAGAACTAAGGTTGTGGTAAAGGAAAATGACAACATGGTCCTCATTTTGATGTTGGTGAACGTGTTTGATTTATTTGATCCAAGACATACATTTACACTTACATTAGATCCAATTATGCCCAATGATTCCTTATTTGAAACTCCTACTTCAAATGATGATTCAAGTGAAGGTGTACTTAGATTAAAGTTACTTTATATTCTCACATTGATGCATTTTTTGGGGATTTGATGTTTTTTTTTATTGTAGTGGAAGAAACATGTAAGCAAATTTCCAAATGTTCAATTTTTAACTTGACAAATCTTGGGCATTCCTAGGTCACCAATTGAAAGAGGGCATATTTTTTACATTTATGGTATGATCATAAGCTTGACACAATGTTGAATTTGTGTGGAGAATCTTGACAAATTAATCATGATACAAATGAATTGACCATCTAATGTTATGTATGACTATACTTTAGCAAACGAAGGTGTCAATAAATTTTCATAGTTGAAAATGCAATCTTAAAAAAACACAAAGATGAACTTCAAAAGAATGGTTTTTCTAAGGACTTATGTGCAATAATCTAGTGCTATTTTTGAAGACAGAAAAGCATGGCAATGTAAAGCAACAAATTGGAACTTGTAAAATGTTGCACATATTATTTTCTTGGATGTTCATTGTGATCCAAAATTCACACAACCCATGAGATTTCAATTATGTAAGTTAGGTTATGAATTTTCATGATTCATTTTGATTCACTTAGGGATAAAAATTTTAAGGCAGCATTAAACAAATGCACAATTTCAACATGTTTTTGTCTTTTATGTTGCTTTTGTCACCATTATGTACTCTACAAACTATATTTTAGATCTTTATTGTTCATGTGCAACTCCCACAACCACAATTCTAGAAGTTAGATATTGAATCTTTATGATTCATTGATTTTGTACAATATTTTTTGAGTTGACATTGGGCAACTATGTAAAATTTTGATTTCTTGTGGTTGTTTTTCTCCACTTGCATTTGAGGCAAAAATTGGTGCATCTCTTTGGCCTTTTTGTTGGATGTGCAAGCAATAGAAACATTGAACATATTTTTAAAAATCCATAAAGTGACCTTTCCTTTGGGCCCTCTTTTCACCCTAACCCTTTATTTCAACTTCAAACCTTGCTAGTTGCAAAATGAAGAAATTTTACTAAATCATGGTTGAAACTCAATACCATAATATCTAAAGCACAAGATTTGAAATAATTATCATACTAGTAAGCATAGGAGCAATGAATGTGCTCCCGAAAAAAAAATAAAAAAATTAAAGAAATTAAAATGATGAAACTCAAATTACATTAAATTTTGTGATAATTTGAGTTTCATTCCTTGTTTAATGCAACATGTTTTTTTAAACTATTTTTTAAAAAATCACCCACCTTCATGATCAAACTCAAGATAATGATGTTGTGTTTCCTTCATTTTATTACAAATATTTTTATTGAAACTCAAAATTTTCAATGTTGTTTGCTATGTTGGATGTTTCATGCTAAATGTGAATTCTATATTTTATTAATTTTATATGAATGGGAAAAAAAAACCTGCTACTTATAACAGCCAATTATTGCATACTAGTGGGTATATCATTTTCAAAAATAAAATTCAAATGAATATTGGTACTTGGCATTTCCTGGAATATATAGAATAGTCTGGCTTATCAATTATATATATATATATATATATATATACCATTCTGTCCCATAAAATTTCTGAACTCTGCAATACTTGTGCTAGACTGGTTTCATCAATTTATTTATTTATTTATTTATTGTTCCAATTCCCAAAAGAGAGAAAAACATATAAGTAAAAATATTGAGATTTCTATATTTTGGTTTTCAGTGTGTTGCCATAAATATATAGAAGGTTCATTAAAGATTTGTACTTCATATTTGGTTCATAGCCAGGTTTGGCTAAATCTTCCTAAGGATGATTGACATTTTTTTTTATTTTAACATTTTGCTATGGATGACCAACACTTAGGCTACATAAAAACAATTCCAAAAAGAAAAAAAGAAAAAAAAGAAAATACACACAGAATATGATGACCTCTCAAAAGACACCATCAATCCAAGATTCCAATCCAGTATCTAGAATCTTATACAAAAGAAGAAGTGTTTTTTTTTTCAAAAGTATTTTTGTTTATAGCCAAAGTGGCTATCATCCATAGCAAGATGTATTAAAAGTGACAATAGTCTCTGGTAATATATTTAGCCAAATTCTGGCTATAAACCAAATACGAAATTCAAAATCCTTTATCATCTTTCTATATTTTGGCTATACATTAAGAACCTAAGTGTAGAAATCTGATGCCAATTTTTGTACTAACTTTTTTTTTCCTCACTTTTGGCGATTGGAAAACTTCAAAATCACTTCATTTTCGAATTTTTGAATTTCGCCAAAAAAAGGCGAAATTTCGCCAATAAAAAAAAGTCTGAAACGAAGATCATCATCATCATAACACAATTGTCGGTGATAGACGATGTGGGTCCCTGCTCAGTGCTGGTGAAAAAATAAAGCTACTAAATATAGAGTGTCCTTTTTTTAGCTTGTTATCTATAGCCAAAAAGCTATATTAAAATTTAAAGTGCTATAATCAAGGGCTTTTTTCAGATTTTAAGTAGCCAGAATTTGACCCAAAAAAATTTCATAGCTTAATAGCTTAATTGCTTTCATCTGGCAAATGCTTTCAAAGCTCCTAGAAGATGCAGAGCTATTGCCGGATTTTTTTTACACATTGTTCACATAGATAGCCAAAAATTTATACAAGGCTGTTTCAATTCTTATTTTCTTATTTTCATATTTAGCCTGTAGCCTAATTTTGGTTAAATCTTGCTGTGGATCATGGGTGTTGCTCAAATGGTAATCATCTATAAGAAGATTTAATCACATTTGGCTATATAGATCCACATGGGTGTTGCTCAAATGGTAATCATCTATAAGAAGATTTAATCACATTTGGCTATATAGATCCACATGGGTGTTGCTCAAATGGTAATCATCTAGAAGAAGATTTAATCACATTTGGCTATAGATCCACATGGGTGTTGCTCAAATGGTAATCATTTATAAGAAGATTTAAGCACATTTGGCTATAGATCCACATGGGTGTTGCTCAAATGGTAATCATCCATAAGAAGATTTAATCACATTTGGCTATAGATCCACATGGGTGTTGCTCAAATGTTAATCATCTATAAGAAGAATTAATCACATTTGGCTATATAGATCAACATGGGTGTTGCTCAAATGGTAATCATCTATAAGAAGATTTAATCACATTTGGCTAGATAGATCCACATGGGTGTTGCTCAAATGGTAATCATCTGTAAGAAGATTTAATCACATTTGGCTATAGACAAGTTATGGAGTTCGAAACTTGTTTAAATCTTTCAATATTGACTGGAAGCTGCAGGATCCTAATCTGTTATGACATCCAAGGACACTTGTAATCAAACATTGAGAAATCTGGCAAGACTCTGCTTCCTTCCTGTGAATATCTATAAGAAGTAAATTGCTTTGCTTTCCAAATGGCAAAACACCAAGCTGCAAAGTAGGTGGGTAAAGTCTAAAAGTCCATGAGGGGTCTATTGTAGAAAAAGTACTGGAGACAAAGTCCAAAATTTTCTTCACTCTTTTTTTCTTTCACATGAGCACATGAGAAAATAGCAAGAAGCAAGCAACTCATTATATGAGGTTTTTTTTAGTTTGCAGCTTTTCTATTAGTATGTTTTGTGTGGCAGCAATTTTCTAGTGGGGTGTATTGTCATGTGTTTTGATTTTGGTTCAAGAAACAGTTTGTAAGAAGTTTTGTGAGAAAAAGAGACTGAATCCACAGAGAGATAGGGAGAGTGATAAGACCACAAATCCCAGTTTGGTAGAGACACTCCACACAGAGAGAGAGAGAGAGAGACACACACACACACACACACACACACATAAGAGATTTTGAGGAGGAGGATTTGGATCAGTGTAGCAAGAACTTCTGTTTTGTGTTTTTGTTGCAGTAGTAAATCATCATGGATCCAGTACCAATACCAAAGGAAGTCCAGGAAGTGTTCAGTAGGTATGCTCATGAGGATGGCAAAATGGATGCAAGCAAGCTGCTAGAGTTTCTTCACAAAGAACAAGGGGAGTTGAAGGCTACTTTACAGGAGGCAGAGCAGTTATTGCTGCAGCAGAATCAGCAGCAGCAGCATCAGCAGCAGATCCATAGCCAAGAGTTGAAGATTGGTGATTTCTTCCAATTGTTGTGCAATGGTTCTCTGAATGCAGCCCTCTATACTGCTGTAAATCTCTTTTTCTTTGCACCCTGGATCTCTCAAATTCCCTAATTGTGCTCAGATGTAATGCGAGCTCAAGCTGTGTCCCAGCTTGTGGTTGCAGAGTTTGGTAATCAGGATCAATGTTTTTGGTTAAATTTCTATGCAACTTTTCTCATCAGATTTTCTGTTTTCTGGATGGGGGGTGGGATATTTTTGGGTGTTGTATTTTGCAGGTTCATCAAGACATGACACAACCTGTGTCTCACTACTACATCTTCACTGGTCACAATTCGTATCTCACTGGGAATCAGCTCAACAGTGACTGCAGTGTGGTCCCCATCATTGATGCACTGCGGCGTGGAGTCCGGGTCATTGAGCTTGATTTGTGGCCTACTACAGACAAGGAAAACATCGAAGTCCTCCATGGCAAGTAGGTTGGTTGCAACTCTTTGTCACAATTATTTCCTCTTGTCTAGCCTCATGATCTGACTGCAACCTCATCACCTGATACATGTAGCCTGCTGCCCCTAACTCCATCTCTCTCTCTCTCTCTCTCTCTCTCTCTCTCTCTCTCGGTGTCTCTCTGACTCTCTCTCACATACACATGCTCTCACTCTCTCTGTCAGTCTCTCTCAAATTGCAATTGTTTTTTTGAGGTTGTCACAGGACTTTGACTGATCCAGTGGACTTCGAGCAGTGTATTGTGGCCATCAAGGAGAATGCATTCTCTGCATCAGAGTACCCAGTTGTGATCACACTTGAGGATCATCTCACCACAAAATTGCAAGGAAAAGCTGCAGAGGTGAAATGGCACATGCATACCATCCCTTACCTTTCTCTCCCTAGTCCCCCAGTTTTCCTTCCTTCAGGCTGTCATGCTTTCATGGGGTGCTTGAGGTAGGATTTAGGGTTTTGGATTCCAGAGATTGAGATGTAGAAATGCAATCAGGGGGGGGCTGAGATCCAGAAGTTTTGGGGGTGTGACTCCTTTGGAAGCAGATAATCGAGCGGGTTTTGGCAAATCTGCTGTTCTGTCCTTCTGCTCCTGCACTTGAAGATTTGGAGGAATTTCCAGCTCCAGAGACATTGAAGGGGCAGATTCTTATCTCAACCAAACCACCAAAGGAAGATGAGGATGAAGAGAAAACACAAGCCGTAGTGAAATATCATCTTCTGAGTGCAGAAGTTGCAAAACTTCACATGGGGAAGAAGGTAAAAATGGAAGGGGTACACAATGGGCTCCAACACATCTTTTGGATAATGCTTGGAAAGAAGAATGTATAGGAGAGCGATTGGAGAGCAACATAGAATCTTACAAATGTAAAGACTGTGCTCAAGAGATTGTTGCAGTTTGTGTTTGTGTTTTTTTGTTTTTCTCTTGGCAAGAGTGTTTGTTAATCAACCTGAGAAAAAATGTTCACATGAACCTTTTCACAGGGATCTTCATCAGTGCCTCAGGAAAAGCATGAGCATGTGGCTCATCACATTGATGGAGCAGCAGCATCAGTAGGGGAAAATCAAGCAGCTGACAAAACTCTTCATCCCAAGTATGCGGGCATAATCAGCATCCCAGCTGGGAAACTGTCAGGCTCTTCATTCAAGGAAGTGTTGGTGGTTGGCAAAACAGTGAAGCGAATCAGTCTTAGTGAACCACAATTGGAGAAAGTGGTTGAGGAATCTCCTGAGCTTCTTGTCAAGTGAGAACACCCTTTCTGGATCCACTTTGTAATTTGATATTTGACCTCATTGGTTTTTCTACATCACACTGTATCTAGATTCTAGATCAGCAATTGCAACGTTTCCATGTTCTTGAACAGTTGATTCAAACTCTTGTTGCAGAATCAATCTTGTAGTCAATCAGTTCAGCTCAGTTAGATTATTGATCTGTCTCAAACTGATTTGAACCAAAAGCTTGTAGGCATGAAAAGATGATCCTCCAAGCTGTTCCAACAGAGGATGGGCTGAAGCACCTTGACTCAGATGGTGGCACAATCTGAAATCACAAAAATCCTTAACCCTAAAAAATCTGTAATCCTAGTTGCTGGATAAAAACCGTAACAGACATATTGTAGCTTTGAATCTGAAAACTTCATTACTTAATGAGCCTTAACATTGCAGAAAATTGCATGGAAGAACTCAGAACAGATTGTAGCTTTGATTCTCAAAACTTCCTTGACAAGACTTAAGATTCAAGAAATTGCATAGCAGAACTTGACTAAATTGTAGCTTTGAATCTCAAGACTTCTGAGTTTGTACTTGGTGAGACTTGAGACTTAAGAACTTGCACGGCAGATCTCGAACAAATTGTAGCTTTGAATCTCAAGACTTCCAGGCTCTTGGTGAGGTTTAAGAATTTGGATGGCAGAACTTGAACAAATTGTAGCTTTGAATCTCAAGACTTCCAAGTACTTAGTGAGGTGTGAGATTTAAGAACTTGCACATAAGAACTCAAAATTCTGATTACCAAACTGGACAGGTTTACACAGAGGAATATTGTTCGAGTTTATCCTTCTGGCATGCGAGTGGATTCCTCAAATTACAGCCCAATTCTGGGTTGGACACACGGAGCTCAAATGGTGGCTCTCAACATGCAGGTAAACAGCATCTACAGTTTCGTTTTTCAGTAAGTCTTGCTAGATGGAGCATCATGATTATTGCAATTTACTATCATATGCTGGGTTCCATTCCAATGCAAATGTATCAGATGGATTTTGATTTTTCTGTGAGATGTTTGCAAAATTTGAAGCTCACTTCTATGTCTACTAAATTGGTTTTCAGATGTTATTATAACACAAATTTGTGGATGCTTTTTTCCAGGGGTATGGAAAGCACCTTTGGCTACTCCATGGTTTCTTTAAAGCAAATGGAGGATGTGGGTATGTCAAGAAACCAGATTTCCTGCTTGAACTGGGTAAAGATGGTGAAGTCTTTAATCCTCTGAAACCACGACCAGTGAAGACAACCTTGAAGGTGATGTAAATTTTACACTGGGCCTTCAAGTAGAAAATTCAAGGCAAAGCTTCAATCAAACGACTTGCACTCTTTTTTCTTATTTTCTTTTCTGCGGGTTTCATTGGAACTGAACACTCTGTTACCTTCAAAGTATTTTTGTCTGGAGTTTCCTCTGCAATCTCATGAATATTCCTTTCTTTTAAGGCTAAGTCTCCAATCCAAAGATTTTTGTGTCAGGTGGGGATTCGGAGCTTGGACTTTTTGACCTCAGCAACAATAGAGAAAACCTTTACTAAACTCTTTTGTTTTGTTTGTCTTTCAACTGATGGTGTTTGGGGAATTTGGGGTTCAGGTAAAAGTGCTGACATGCCTTGGGTGGAAGGAGCGATCCAGCAAACACCACCCATCGCCAGACTTTTACATCCGGGTATTTAACTTGTCCCAGGTTTCTTCACCCATTTGTTCATGTCAGAAGTGGAGATTCCAATGGGGTTAAGATGGAGACATGTGGGCTAGTCAAAAATCTTTTGAGTTGTAAATCGAGTTTGATGGAGATGATGTGTGGCAGTCAAAATGTTTTGAGAAGTAGATGGAGTTTGTTTGCTCATCAGAGATACCATCAGAAAGAGAAGTAAAAAAAATCACAAAACTCCAAGAGTGGAAATGTTTGGTTGCAGATGGGGATTGCAGGAGTTCCAGCTGACAGTGTTATGAAGAAAACAAAGGTTGTGGAGGATAGTTGGACACCGACATGGGATACAGAGTTTGAGTTCCCCTTGACAGTACCAGAATTGGCACTTTTACGCATTGAAGTCAAAGAAGAGAAATACATGAAAGATGACTTCGAAGGCCAGTCTTGCCTCCCAATCTCTGAGCTGAAGAGTGGGTACCGATGCGTCCAAGTGTTGGACAAAAAAGGCTTTCCACTGGCAGGTGTGCGAATGTTGCTTCATTTTCAACTGAACACCACAACCTCATCATGATGAGGAAAACAAACAAAATCTGAAAACTATCTCATCTTCCCTTCCCACTAACAAGACTTGTTGTAATCAATCTTTTTTGATAATGGTAGATTTTTGTGCTGCACGTAATATGGAAATTGTAGAGAGTACTTTTGTAACAAAAGTTACAGTTGTAACTCCAGACTTTTATTGCTCAATATGCACAAAGAAGCTCCCTTTTTTGCCAACCCCCTTGAAGCAATTGAGAAAACACAAAAATCTCAGTGGAAATGCAAAATTCATACAAACTAGTCCAAATTTTGTTGGATGAGAGAAGTGGATGCTCATGGATAAACTTTATTATGAGCAAATTGTTGGATGAGCAGTCAAACACTCATGGATGAACTTTATCATGAGCAAATTGTTGGATGAGAAGTCAAACACTCATGGATGAACTTTATCATGAGCAAATTGTTGGATGAGAAGTCAAACACCCATGGATGAACTTTATCGTCAGCAAATTGTTGGATGAGAAGTCAAACACTCATGGATGAACTTTATCATGAGCAAATTGTTGGATGAGAAGTCAAACACTCATGGATGAACTTTATCATGAGCAAATTGTTGGATGAGAAGTCAAACACTCCTGGATGAACTTTATTAATGAGCAACAAGCTAAAATTAAGTGAAATGTCTTGCTTTTAAAATTAACTAAAAAGTGTTATTGCAAACCTTAAGTCAGAGTTACTGGCATTTGCCATGAGTAAAAAAACTTCAACAAACAAATTTGGTTGTTTTTTCCACGCACAAATTTGGAAGAATTTGGTAAATTTTGTTCTTTTAGTGTAAAATCAACTAATTTTGCTTTTTTTTTGTTGGGAAAATTTCCCCAAATTTTCAATATCACATAACCACAAAAAAAAAAAACAAAACAAAACAAAACAAAAAAAAAACCCATGTTTGCAATGTGAATTTTTGCTTGATGTCAGTTCCCAGCCGCATGATGAACAGATTTTTCAAAATTACACTATGGAATCTCAAGACACAAGACTCTAACTAAATGTGGGGAATTAAGAAAAGGGGGAGAGAAAATTGTTCTAGAGAAAATGCATGAGAAAATGTTTCTCATATTCTTGTCTCCAAGGAAATGGTGTAAAAATACACAAGGGCCATGCATCATCCATGACATTCGCATCAATCGTATTTTAGATTTCAATTACATTTACAAATGCAATAAATAAATAACTTTATATTATTATTCTTGTAAACACTCTAAAGGTCCAGCCACACCTACAGTTTATCTCAATGTTAAAAATGAAGTTAGAATATTAATAAATTTCTTGTTGACGCCACACTTGAAATGTTAGATAACACCAAATCCTACACGGCAATAGGTTTATAGCACCAAGTGTTAAGTTAGTGTTAATAGCAATGTTATAGAACACGAAGTGTTAAAATATTTTGTTATTTTTTCAAAAGAATGTGAACAAAGTCAAGTGTTATTTTGGTGTTAGCTATATCTGGTTCAAAAATGGCGAGTTAAGTTTGTGTTAGGTAGCAATGGCACCATGGCGACCTTAAGACCCTTGCCCACCTTTGCCACTCTATTTTCTTTACAATTCCTGAGCAATCATGTGCAACAATCAGCTATGGAAGCCAATGTTGGAAGCGAAGAGTTCCACATAAAATGCTCCTCTACTTTCATGATTTGGCATTGCTTTGTAAAGAGTGAAGAACATTAATTGGAAATTGTTGTAAATGAACATCAATCAAGAGAGATCAGCAAAGTGTCAAGAAGAAGAGCACTAAAAACCTACTAGAAATGAGCATGAAGCGGATACACTAGCACCAGAGAATGTCCTTTGAAGCTCTGTAATCAAAGTAGAAAAACTGTTAACACCTTCTAGAAAATAAACATAAAACATTTCCAAATTGGAGCTTTAATGAAATTTCATGTATTGATTCTACTGTGTTCGTAAGAGAATGCTTGAGTCATATATTGTTATCTGATGTTGTGCGTGTTGAATTTCACTACGATTTCGATGTGTTCCAATTGGTTTGAAATGTTCAATGTTATGATATACCAAATGATATGCACCGATGATATCGTTGTTAACCCACCTTTTCACATGAAGTTCACATGGTTCTACCTCATACATTGAATCCTTAGACCCATTGAAGATCTTTGGAGTTTTCACCTACAATTGTATTTCCATTGACATGTGCAGAATGAAAAGACTACACAAAGGGGGGGAAATATCTATATATGAAATCCCCAACCTCCTCATCTCCAACCCTCTGGTCTCCATCATCTTCACCTCCAATCATTGAAGACCAGAACCACAAACCATTCCATAGGAAATTTCTTTTTGGAAACTGGTTGGAGGCTCTGTTGTTCAAAGTTTCAGGTATAATTATAAGGATTAAAAAAGAAAAAAAGTAGTGGAGGATTCCTAAACCATAACCCAATTCCAGTCTGAAAGCTAAACTTCCGAGCTTTCAAGACTGAAACATGCGACAGCTGCGTGACCAGTTGAAAATGCAAGGGTCTGTGTTTCATTCTTAACCATCATCTAGCAATGAGCAGGTTGAAAAACAAAAACTCCTGGATGATGCCACAATAGACATGTGTTCCATTGTCACGTGCAGCTCCTTTATTTTTTCCTGACAAACATTTTGGATTTTCATGGCCTCTGTGATAGGTTTTTTTTACAATAGGCTAACAAAAGTTTAGCATAGTGTGTTGTTTAGTTCAACACACAGTTTACAGGATTATCTTTACATGTGTAACCTTCTCTAGCATTTCTACCCCCACCCCCAATAACTCGATAGTGGCGACTTAACGAGCAGAAAAACAAAATATTACAATCGTAAAATAACAAACTTGCACAAGTTCATCATATGCACACCATCCAGTACTCACAGCTCAATACTCTGTTGTGCAGGCTGCTCTCCATCCTTCGCCCAACGAATCCTGCATCACACAAACTTATCTTCACATATGTCTGAGACTTTATAACTTTATGTCACCAAATTGTAGATCCTCCCACACCAAAACATTCCTTTGTTCATGTAATTTCTGCCTGTGGCATGGCCCTCAGCATCAGAAAATGCATTGGACATTTTGAAGCAAATAGCAACCAGACTACTGTGGGATTGCACCATTGAATTCCAGAAGATTTGGGTGATGAACCCTTGTCCCATGGAATAGAATCTGATGGGGTAGTTGGAAATTTTGAGAAACAACCCAATCACAGAAGAAGTCCATGACAGTAAAATTAAACTCTGCTTCAAGGTGAAGTTGGTTTTGTGTCTGTTTGAGACTGTTTTGGAATGTAAGAGCTCTTTGCTTGCCTGTCAGTTGGAAACCCAAATTCTTAGAAAGGAAGTTTTGTTGTGCTTCTTCTGCATAATAAATGGAGAGAACTCCAGATTGTACAGTGCATCAACAATCTAGAGTCACAGGTATCACCAACCAAAAGAATGGGAGAAAACCAAATACGAGTGGAACTAGTGGGCTCATGCACATCTTGGTTATAGGTCAAACTGCAGCCCAAATCAGTAGCAACCCCTAAGATGAGTCAAGTATAATGTGTAATAAGATGCAATAACTTACACAGATATTTACTTAGAAGAAAGCCTTAAAGATGCAGCAGCAATTAGTGGTGAAATCTTACAGAAGCTTGTATGCAGAGGGGAAAGGAGTGACATCAGATCACAAGCTCATCCTCAAGGTAGCTATACTCAAATGTGAACTCTGTCTTTATCCGTTGACACCTTTCGAACATCCCAACGCAACACCCACCAGCAAGGTATCAATAATCAGCATGTGAGGCTTGTGAAGCATTTGAGAACAAATCAATTTCTTACAATCTGGCTCTACCTGGATACAAAGATTTCAAAAGAAAACAGTGGCTGACAAGCAATGTAACATAAGATAATGGTTACTGGTCCAAATGACCCCCGACAGAGAGAAAGAAACATCAGCTGTATAATGTCAACCTCAATAAAAAAATTAGAGACTCACCAGCCTTGTTGGAAGTCATCATGCACAATATGAAAGTCAAAGTACACATAGGTACCCTGTTCATATTCATCTGTTGTGATCTTTGGCTCTTCATGACGCTGAAACCATGTGTTGTACTTCTTGTGATATCTCCAAGATTGCTTCTTCAGCTCCCTTGCTGCCAGATACTGCTGATATGTCCCCTGCAAGTAAAAACAAAGTTCTTCTGAAGACAAAATTAAAACAATTCCATGTGCAACTTCAAGCATGAAGCATAAGTTGTATACAAAATAGACATATAACTACTTGCTATACACCTGTGGCAGAATACATTATGCTTAGAAACACATGCTTCAAAATGTGCACAATAAACAACAGAGATAGAGGGAGTAGACCAAACCTGCTGGTAGTAGAAGGCAAAGAAGAGCACATCCGTGTCCAGTCGCTCCCACAGAGCTGGATTATCTACAATAGGTGCTTGAGCTTGTGGATAGCTGGATGGAGTTGCAGCTGGGTTCCTCTGCATACAACAGTCCAGATCACAATGAGTCAATTTAGGTTGACACTAATTAAAAAGAAAAATGAAGATTAAGGAAAACACCAAGGCCACAGGAGCCTGGAACAACATAAGCAGAAAACAGGAAACATTCAACACAGTAAAGAGAGAGACCCAAACAGAAGAACAACCACAGAATTGATGATTGGTTGACATTGAGTATTCAGCTCGAAACAGAGGGAGGATAATAAGAACTGAACAGCATCACCTAGAAGCTCAAAGAAAATTCAAACAGGAAAGCCAAAGTAAATATGAGCAACTACTCAAGTGCAGAAGAGAGCAAAAAGTTTACTGGGATGTAGCTTCTGGG
>Ga0116227_10011495_pt1 | contig 14844 bp, 10 predicted proteins | sample S1TSphgellanicum_FD_89693 | JGI IMG/M metagenome (GOLD analysis project Ga0116227, IMG submission 89693) | Host-associated microbial communities from peat moss isolated from Minnesota, USA - S1T2_Fb - Sphagnum magellanicum MG | ecosystem: Host-associated > Plants > Peat moss > Unclassified... | reverse complement strand
CGTTATAAAAAGCAACAACATCATGGTTGGTAATGTGCTTTACATCTTTATCATTATAAAAAAACAAAAATGTTTGCAAACCTTCAGAATAGGTTTTAACCGTATTGTAACTGTATCTTTTTGTGGTTAGGTATTTTTTGAAAAGTTCAATTTGGGCAATTTTATCTAAATGAAGTATACCTTTACCCTTATCCATTTCAAGATTAAACCTTTTGCGGTTTTCTGGGGTATCTGGCAAATGCCACACGCTTAAAGTGGCGCTCCATTTTGCATCGCTTAGTTTTTTAAACCTGGTAATCAGTTCGGGTTTGTTCTCATACCAAACTGCAATCCTATTACTGTTGCGGTGCCGAATTAGCTTTGCCTTAAATGCCATTTTACAGATTCTATGATGCTCTAAAATAGCAATTTATCTTATTTTAATTCCTTTTTTTTAGTATTTTGTTTGCGGTAATTTCAACATAGTCTCATCAAAATTATTCAATTTGAAAAGAAAAAATAAAAACAACCCGTTAGATATTTAATGTTTTCCGCAAGCTTTAGATCCGTGCTTAACTATAATATCCACATTTTATTTAGTTTGGGTGATCCACACATTTTTTCTATAATTTGATGGATTCCTAAAAAATTCGATGAGATTCAAACTTGTAGAAGATGTAAATTTGTCACGTTTCTAACAGTTTACCAGAAAACTGTCAAAGCTGGTCTTATACGGGCAGTTTTTTATGATAATAATGAAAATTTATATAAGCTTTGACAACTTTCCCTGCACTTCGCTAGAAAGTTGTCAAAGTTAAATGCTGGCCTATTTGCTAACCAAGCTTTTTATACCTGATGCGTTTGGGTGCAACATCACCCAGGCGTTTTTTACGATTTTCTTCGTAATCAGAATAATTTCCTTCAAAGAAATAAACATCCGAATTGCCCTCAAAAGCAAGTATGTGGGTACAGATCCTATCCAGAAACCATCTATCGTGACTGATAACTACTGCACAGCCACCAAAGTTTTCAAGTGCTTCTTCTAAAGCGCGCAGCGTATTTACATCAATATCATTTGTTGGCTCATCCAGTAAAAGCACATTAGCCCCCTTTTTTAAGGTAATGGCCAAATGAACACGGTTACGCTCTCCACCAGAAAGAATGCCAACTTTTTTCTGCTGATCACCTCCGTTAAAATTAAATTTAGATACATAGGCACGGCCATTAACAGCCTTGTTGCCCAGTTGGATATTATCTAAACCGTCGGTAATGTTTTCATATACCGTTTTATCGGCAGCTAAATCATTGTGCATTTGATCTACATAACCCAGTTCTACAGTTTCGCCCACGCGGAATGTTCCGGCATCTGGTTGCTCTTGGCCGGTTATTAACCGGAATAAAGTTGTTTTACCTGCACCATTGGGGCCTATAATTCCAACTATGCCCGCAGGAGGGAGTGAAAAGTTTAAATTGTCAAACAGGACCTTGTCGCCATAAGCTTTAGTTACATTGGTTGCTTCAATTACCACATTACCTAATCGCGGTCCGGCCGGAATGAAAAGCTCTAATTTATCTTCTCTTTCTTTTCCATCCTCTGATGCCAGCTTATCATAATTTGCCAAACGGGCTTTAGATTTTGCATGTCGGGCTTTAGGTGCCATTCGTACCCACTCCAGCTCGCGTTCTAAGGTTTTCTGACGTTTGCTTTCTGTTTTTTCTTCCTGCGATAAACGTTTTGCTTTTTGATCTAACCAAGAAGAATAGTTTCCTTTCCATGGAATACCTTCACCACGGTCTAATTCCAGTATCCAGCCAGCTACATTGTCAAGGAAATACCTATCGTGCGTCACTGCGATAACCGTTCCTTTATAATTTTGTAGAAACTGCTCCAGCCAATCAATACTTTCGGCATCCAAGTGGTTGGTTGGCTCATCAAGCAGTAAAACATCAGGTTCCTGCAAGAGCAAACGGCACATGGCCACTCTGCGGCGTTCTCCACCAGAAAGTACAGCAATTTTTGTTTCCGGATCAGGACAGCGCAGGGCATCCATTGCTCTTTCCAGTTTTGAATCAAGCTCCCAAGCATTAACAGCATCAATCTTATCCTGCAGCTCACCTTGGCGGGCCATCAGTTTATCCATTTTATCTGGATCAGAATAATTCTCCTCTAAACCAAATGCTTCATTTACCTCTTCGTATTCTTTTAAAATGGCCGTAACTTCAGCTACGCCTTCCTCTACCACTTCACGAACGGTCTTGCTTTCATCTAAAATAGGCTCCTGTGCCAAATAACCAACCGAATAGCCTGGAGAAAAAACGACTTCACCTTGGTATGCTTTATCTAAGCCAGCGATAATTTTTAATAATGATGATTTACCAGAGCCATTTAAACCAATAACGCCAATTTTAGCACCGTAAAAAAAAGATAGGTATATATTTTTTAAAACCTGTTTTTGTGGGGGGTAAATCTTATTTACGCCCGCCATAGAAAAGATTATTTTTTCGTCAGACATTGTTGCAAATTGTTTTTTTGCAAAGATGCTCAATTTGAAACGAAAAGGGAATTGATATTAGATAAAATGCAGATAAATAGTTGCATGATTCATAATATAAAATTGTTTTTATATCTTCGGTTGCGTACACGTTAAATGTTTTCATCAATTATATTTATGAAAAACCACCAAGACCAAGAACTGGTTGGAGTAAAGGAAATCGCCAGAAGGGCAAAGGTGTCAATTGGAACTGTTGATCGGGTAATCCATAACCGTAAAGGCGTTTCTTTAAAAACAAAGGCTAAAATACTGGAGATCATTAAAGAACTGGATTATCAGCCTAATATTTTGGCCAGAAGGCTCGCATCAAAAAAAGTGTTGCACATTGCAGTGCTTATTCCGGCAGTTTCACCAGAAACAGGCTACTGGCAAGCTTCTTTAAATGGAATTAATAATGCCGAAGCCGAAATAAAACCTTATGGCATTGTAATAGATAAATATTTTTTTGACCAGGATGATAAGCATACTTTTTTACAACAGGCCACACAGATCTTAAAAAGTAAGGTTGATGGTGTATTGTTAGCACCTATGTTTATTGAAGAATCAAAAATTTTTGTACAAAAGTGCATTCAGCAAAACCTGCCTTATGTATTTATAAATTCTGATCTTCCTGGTCAGAAAAGTCTGTGCTACATCGGACCGGAGCTTTACCACAGCGGAAAACTTGGCGCCCATTTAATCAATTATATTGTACCTAAAAACGGCAAAATTCTGATCGTTAACATTGCAAAAGAAATTGACAGCCTGCATCATTTGCTTAGAAAAGAAGAAGGCTTCAGGGCCTATTTTCATGAAAACAAAAAAAACAATGAAATTATAAAGCTGGATATTAGAAATACAGACTATGCTGCTGTAAAAAATGAAATTGATCTTATTCTTAAAAATAATGCCGTTAAAGCCATTTTTGTTACCAACTCTAGAGTATCCTTTGTGGCCAAATACTTTGAAGAAGCTAAAATTTCAGAAATAAAATTAGTTGGATATGATTTCTTAGATGAAAACATTACATATTTAGAGAATGGTGCAATTGAATTCTTGATTAGCCAAAAGCCAAACGAGCAGGGGTATAGAGGGGTAATGACTTTGTATAACTATTTGGTGCATTCACAAATTATTGAAAGTGAATATTATATGCCTATTGATGTGATCACAAAAGAAAATTATAAGTTTTACAGAAACTAAAGAAAATAGGGAGAATATTTTTTTAAATAAAAAAAACGTGTACGTTAACAAAATATTATTATATTAGCTCTCAATAACTTATAGCAACCAAACTTTATCAAATAACCAAATAAACCATGTTCAAAAGAAAAATCTATAAAATGGCACTTTTTAAAACGTGTCAAAAGGGTATAACTAGTAGAATAAACAGCAATGAATTTTTTTGTATTAATTTACGTGTACGTACACATAAATTGACGTCTGCTTAATTCGTTGCTACTATTCGCTAACTGAAGAAATAATTCTGGCTTTAAGAATCTCAGTTGCCAAAAATTGGCAGGGGGCATTTTATTGGGCCTATTGCAATCGCTTAAATTATAAGATATGAATGAAAAAATTAAATATTATAAATGTTTATTGTCATTTATAATAATTGTAAATGTTGTACTGGTCAACATATCATTAGCTGTAGCACAGATAAAAACTGTGACCGGTAAAGTGTATGATGGTCAAACAAATGAACTTCTTACTGGAGTAAGCGTAAAGCTTAAAAACAGCAGTCTGGCTGTTACAACCGGAGCAGATGGTGGGTATGCCATAAAATGTAAAGAGACTGATGTTTTGGTTTTTACTTATGTGGGCTTTGAACCTTTAGAAATTTCTGTTGGAAAAAGGACGGCAATCAACGCAACCTTGAAAAATGATTCTAAAACGTTAAATGACGTTGTTGTTGTGGGTTATGGGCAGGTTAAAAAAGGAGACCTAACAGGATCGGTAGGTGTTTTAAACGTTGCCGAAACAATTGAGAAAGCTCCTGTGATGTCTCTGGATCAGGCACTTGCGGGGCGTATAGCCGGTGTGCAGGTGTCTGCCAGTCAAGGGCAACCAGGCAAGGAAGGCATTAATATTGTAATAAGAGGGGCGGGCTCCTTAACGCAAAGCACTGCTCCTTTATATGTTGTGGATGGTTTCCCGAATGAATACTTTGATGCCGGATCATTGAACATTAATGATATTGAATCCATTAACGTATTAAAAGATGCTTCAGCAATTGCTATTTATGGTGCAAGGGGTGCCAATGGGGTGATCATTGTTGAAACGAAGAAAGGTAAACTGGCCGCGCCTGCTGTAACCTACAATGGTTCACAAGGCTATCAGCAACTGTGGCAGCGTATGGAAATGATGAGTCCATACGAATTTGTAAAGTATGAGATAGAACGCGGCTATGGACCTAACTATTTAACCAATGGACGTACGCTTGAAAGTTACCGCGATGTAGAGGGCATTAACTGGCAGGATCAATTATTTAGAACGGGTAAAGTTGGTATCCATAATATTGCAGTTAGAGGCGGTACTGCACAAACCAGATATTCCATCTCGGCGTCAATTTACAATAATGATGCTGTTATCATTAATACTGGAAGCAATAGATACCAGGGCAGGCTTGCTTTAGACCAAACCCTGAGCCAGAAATTTAAAGTAGGTGTTAATGTGAACTACAGCTCAAATAGTTATTATGGCACTGACGCCTCAATTACCAATAGGGATCAAGCTTCAGTAACCAGTTATTTGTTGTATAATGTATTGGGGTATAGGCCGGTTACAGGCAGGAATGATTTTACAGAAGATGATCTGTTGAATAATCTGATTGACAGCGATATCAATACCAATAATGATTATAGGGTAAATCCTATTTTATCGACTAAAAATGAATACAATAAAACCTGGAACAATACCTTGTTTGCCAATGCTTATTTAACCTATGATATTATTAAGGGATTAACTTTTAAAACAACAGGAACAATTAATGTTAACGACGCCAACAGGGAATATTTTTATAATTCTTTCACCGCACAGGGCAATCCTACAAACCCGGGGAATTATAGAGGGCAATGGGGAGGCAAGCAGGCTACAGACCGTTATATATGGTCAAATGAAAATATTTTAACCTATAAAAAGAAATTTAACACCAATCATAACTTTGATGCAATGGTGGGTTTTTCCAGCCAGAAAACAAAAATGAAAACTGGCGGGTTTTCTTCCATAAATGTAGGCAATGAATTGTTGGGCATAAATGGATTGGCTTCTGGTACGCCATCTACCATAATTAATTCAGCAGGAGAAAATACGTTACTGTCTTATTTAGGACGTATAAATTACGATTACAAATCTAAATACCTGCTCACTTTGTCTGCTAGGGCAGATGGTTCATCTAAATTTTCGGCCAACAATAAATGGGGGTACTTCCCTTCTGGAGCCTTTGCCTGGAAGCTGAGCAGTGAATCTTTTATGAAAAACATAAAAGTAATTAATGATGCAAAATTGAGGGTGAGCTATGGTTTGGTGGGGAACAATAGGGTAGATGACTATCCATATCAGGATCAGCTTACTCAAGCAGTAGATGCTTCATATTCCTGGAACAATGCTACGCCAACATTGGGCACCTTTATATCAAGGCTTGGAAATTCTGATTTAACTTGGGAAACTTCAAAACAGCTGGATTTGGGTCTTGACCTATCTTTATTTAAACGCAGAATTGAATTCATCGTTGATGTATATAGAAAGGACACGAAAGATTTATTGCTAAATGCAGCCATGCCTAGATTTACGGGTTATGCAACGGCCTACAAAAATATTGGCGCTATACGTAATCAAGGTATTGAGATTACCTTAAACACGGTAAACATTAAAAAGAAGGATTTTTCTTGGGAAACCAACTTCAATATTTCCTTTAACAGAAACAAGGTGCTGGCTTTGAGTGGTGAAACAAACCGTTTGGAAACTATTCAATGGAATCAAAATTATACCAATTCGCCACTTTATATTACAGAAGTTGGCCAGCCTGCGGGTCAGTTTTTGGGCTATATATGGGAGGGCAATTACCAGTATAGTGATTTTGATGAAACTGCCACAGGGGTATATTTACTTAAGGCTGCTGTACCTACAAATGGAAACCCAAGAGCTTCAATAAAGCCGGGCGATATTAAATACAGAGATTTGAATGGTGATGGAACTGTAGATGATAAAGACAGAACCATAATAGGCAGAGGTACACCCATCCATACCGGTGGTTTATCCAACATCTTTAAATATAAGGGATTTGATTTAAATGTATTCTTTCAATGGAGCTATGGCAATGATGTCATTAATGCCAACAGGCTTATGTTTGAAGGGACCAGCTTAAACTTATTAAATCAATTTGCGACCTATACGAACAGATGGACACCTGAAAACCAAAATAACGAACAGTATAGAACGAATGGATACGGCCCATCGGGCAGGTACTCTACAAAGGTAATAGAAGATGCGTCGTATATCAGGTTAAAAACTTTGAGCTTCGGTTATAGAATTCCAGCTAAATATTTATCAAAGTATAAGATCAAGAGCATAGGATTTACAGTAGCCGCACAAAATCTTTTGACCATTACCAATTATACAGGTTTTGACCCCGAGGTATCTACCCGAAATTCAGTGCTAACACCAGGTTTTGATTATTCGGCTTATCCAAATGCAAGAACAGTAGTTTTTGGTATTAATGCAACGCTATAATTTTTTTGATATGAAATATAAATTAATATGCTTATTGGTTACCACAATGGTATTGGTAAGTTCATGTAAGAAATTTTTAGAAACCACTCCACTTTCTAACAACACCCCTGAAACCTTTTATGGCACAGAAAAACAAATCATGTCTGCACTAGCAGGTGTATATGACAGGATATCGCGCTCTCAAACTTATGGCGATCAAATGCTGGGCCGTATGGGCCTAGATGCGGATGAAGCCTTTTTCAATAATGGAGCAGTAGAGGGGGTTGCGGTTTATAATGTTTCTGCAAGTGATGTAAATATTGCAAATAATTATAATTTCTGGTACGATGGAATTAACCGTGCCAATGCACTTTTAGAAAACCTTCATAAAGCGGCAATGAGTGAGGAAAATAGAAATGCAGTAAGAGGAGAAGCACTTTTTTTAAGGGCATATTATCATTTTATGTTGGTTTTATATTGGGGCGATGTGCCTTTGATGACAAAAGCAGTAAAATCTGCCAATGAAACATATGCTGAAAGAACGCCTTCAAAAAAGGTATATGAACAAATAATAGCAGATATGACCGAAGCCGAAACTTTGGTTAAAACTGCAAGAGAAGTTGGATTTGGAGGCAGAATTAATAAATCTGCAGTGAGGGGCATTTTAGCAAGGGTATGTTTGCAAATGGCCGGCGCGCCTGTAAATGATATCAGTAAATATAAAGAAGCTAGAGACTGGGCCTTAAAAGTCATGCTGCCAGATCCAAAAGACGGTTTCCAGCATACTTTAAACCCATCTTATCAGGATGTGTTTATTAAATACTGCCAGGATAAATATGATATCGGAGAATCAATTTGGGAGGCTGAATTTCAAGGTAATGCCACAGATGGATTTCAGGAAACCGGTAGGGTAGGAAGCAATAACGGAATTTTATACTCGGGTTCAGATCCAAATTATGGTTTTAGCTATGGCTATTTAAATGCAACTGCCCGATTATGGTATCTTTTTGATAACCCTACGCAGTTATTATCTGCTGATGAACGCAGAGACTGGTCAATAGCGCCCTATACAACAACAGGTACACCTGTAATTGAAACACCGTTTACCACAGCTCAGCTTTATGAAAGAACCAGTGGGAAATGGCGTAGGGAACTGGAAGTTGTAAGCCCAAAAACAAATAACTGGGGGCCTATTAATTTTCCTTTGCTTAGATTTTCTGATGTGTTATTGATGTTTGCTGAAGCTGAAAATAAAGTAAACGGCCCAACTACTGCAGCTATTGATGCTGTAAACAAAGTTAGAAGAAGAGCTTATGGTAAAGACTTACCGGCAGAATCTGTACGTATGGTTCAGGTAACCAATGGCGGAACAACGAATTATACATCAGCACCTACAGTTACATTTACAGGTGGAGGTGGCAGTGGAGCTGCAGCAAAAGCTTTTATTTCAGCGGGTAAGATCATTCGGGTGAAAATGTTAACTGAGGGCAGTGGTTATACATCGGCCCCAACCATAACTTTTACGGGTGGCGGTGGTGCCGGTGCAATAGCAACAGCTTTACTAAGTAAGCGGGCTACAAGTGCCTATGAGCTCACTGCACTAGAAACGGGTTCTCCTGAAGCGTTTCAGCAGGCAATTGAAGATGAACGTTCAAGAGAGCTAAGTTTTGAATGTTTAAGAAAAGCAGATTTAATACGTTGGGGCAAATTTATAACCAATATGAAAAGGATAGAGAGAGACATGACAATAGGGAATTCACCCATACCCACAGCACCATCAAATTTACAATCAAGGGCATTTGCATTTAGAACAGTATCAGAAAGAGATTTGCTATGGCCGTTTTCGCCAACAGAAATGTCATTAAATCAAGGTTTAAGGCCACAAAACCCAGGTTTTTAACAATGCTTCATTTTTAATAGTTATATTATGAAAAAGATATTATTTATAATACTCACCGCATCTATTTTAACAGCATGTAAAAAATTTGCTGATGCACCGACATTAAATTTTGATGTAACGGTAGAGAAAACAACTTATAAAGTTGGTGAAAAAATTAACTTCCAAATTGCTGGTGGAGATGCACATCAAATTTCTTTCTATTCAGGAAAAGTAGGAAATGCTTATGCTTATAAAGATACCAAACGGGTAGATGCACTTAAGGAGCTGTATTTTTCTTTTGAAACGCACAATGCCCCTACTGCAAATGCAGCACTGCCTAAGGTATTGATTTCTACTGATTTTAATGGAGTGTATGATTATGAAAACCTTTCAAAAGCCACATGGGTAGATATGACAAGCAGGTTTACCTTTGGAGCACCTGCTGTGTTTGATACCGGCTGGACAGGTTCAGGCACACAAGAAATAGCCTCGCTAACAGAAAAAGGCAAGCCCTTTTATATTGCCTATCAATATATTGCACCAGCCGTGCCCACAGGTACGGTGCCAAGCGCCAATTGGAGAACCAGAGCACATGTTTTAAGAGGGGTAACACTTTTTGGAAATAGCCTGTCATTAGCCAATTATACTACAATGGCCTGGAAGCAAATTAAAAAGAACCCTTTAGCCACTACAGGAAGCGTAGTCTCCTCTTCAATTATGCTGTTTGGTGCGCCGGCCTCAACATCGCCATATTACAGGCTGGAATATGAGGAGTGGGGTATCTCTAAAAAATTTCAGGTTGACGATATTGATTTAGGTGTAGATTATAGTGTAGCAATAAAACAATATGTTGATTTACCCATATCCAACTATACATTTTCTTATGATGCTGCAGGTACGTATACTGTAACTTTTGTCGCATCAAATACAACTTCAAAAAATGATAATAAAGTTGTAAAAGAAATGGTAATAACCATTACACCGTAATTAACATTCAAAATATGATAGTCTCAAAACATTTAAAAAGAATAATTGCTGTAGCCCTTTTTTTTATTCCCTGTTATGTAAGTGCCCAATTTAAAGTTGTGGGTTATATACGGTCAAAATCTAATGTAGTAAGTGATCTTAAAAGAATTGATTTAACAAAGCTTACACATTTAAACATTGCTTTCATCAATCCAGATACGGCTGGAAATTTTAAAGATATGCCCGAGTTGGATACCGTAGTTAATCTTGCCCACCGTCATAAAATTAAAGTTTTAATGTCCTGCGGTGGTGGAAGCCGTCAAGCCTATTATGCTAAACTGCTTACAGATGAGCGGAGAGCCAAGCTTGTGGAAAATTTTGTGGCCTTTGTTAAAAAATATAAACTGGATGGGATTGATGTGGATATTGAAGGTGATGATATTGATGATAATTATGAAAAATTTATTGTTGAGCTAAAACAGCCTATGGTAAGAAATAAGAAACTGCTTACGGCTGCATTGGCTTATTTTACCAGAAAAAAAATTACAGACAGGGCTTTGTTGCAGTTTGATTTTATAAATGCGATGGCCTATGATAAAACTGGCCCATGGCGTCCTAAAGATCCAGGGCAGCATTCCCCATTTTCTTATGCAACTGACCATTTAAACTACTGGACTAAGGAAAGAATTAATTCTAATGTGTCAAAAGATAAAATCGTTTTAGGCGTACCATTTTATGGTTTTGGATTTGGGCCTGTACCAGAGACAGACAGGACATACAGAGAAATGTCTTGGCAAAGCATTCTCCAGAAATTTCCGGATTCAAAAAATGTAGATGAAGTGGTTTTGCCAAATGGGGGTGGAACAGTTTATTATAACGGTATGGTCACCATAAAGGCAAAAACCGAACTGGCATTAAAAGAAGCAGGTGGTATAATGATTTGGCAGTTAATGCATGATAGTTTTGATGATAATTCACTTCTAACAGTAATTGACAATACGATAAAAGAAAATAAATCAGCTAAATAAATTAGATTAAATACAACATGAAAACAAATAGATTAAATTTAATATTAACTTTTATCGCTGTAATTGGTTTCAGTTCAGCACATGCACAGACCTATGGAATTTGGAAAGGTGCGGGCAATAAGGCGTTTTGGGAATATGATTTTAAAAGTACTGCTAAAAAGTACTCCACATCAGTATCTGCCCAGGCTTCAACATCAACCAAAGAATATCCAGGATTTTTGCCTGCCCCTCCAGCAGGTACCGTTAGGGTATCAGAAGCGACCTCAGGAGGAGGAGATTTAGAATTAGCAGATAATAAACTTACAATAACCGCATCAAGTGGCAATTTACCCGTTAAATTCTCTGCCTATGCAATTCCCAAAGCCAGCCCTGTAACCAGTTTGTTTTTCGATATCACCTTTAACGGTACAACGGCAACAAATGGGCTGATTATTTTAGGTATTGGCAATTCTACAGGTAATCCGGTTTACAGTAATTTACAGCAACTTACTGGTGCCGCGCAAACGGGCTTATTTACAAGTTTAAATTTTGTTGTTGGTGAGCATATCGTAACTCCCCGCTACCGGTTTTTAAATTCTAAAACCGGCACATACAGTTATTCAGCTTTACAGCCAGAAGTCCTTAAAAAAACAGGCACATTTAGTATTGAAATTTATTGCAACAACAGTGCTGATGAGCAAGAATATACACGCGGAGAGGTGGTTTTTAAACTGCCTTCAAAAATGTTTAATATCTACATTAATGGCATTGCATTAAAATCTGCTGGTTCTGCAAATATACCTGCAACAGATGAAGGTACTTTGGGCAGTAATTTGGATGCCTTTGTATTAAATGGTTCAAATAACACCACTCCAACAGAAAATGCACTTAATTATTCAGTTGGTAATTTTAAAATTGGTGGCCTAACCTCTAAAAATAAATAACGGCTATGAGAAAAATTTTATTCCTTGTCCTATGCTTCGGTTTTTGCATAAAAGTAAATGCGCAATTTAAAGTTGTAGCCTATTTGACCAATAATATATCCTTAGACCAGCATGTAGATGCTTTTGATTTTTCGAAAGTGACCCACATCAACATTGCTTTCTTTAATCCTGATACTGTGGGTAATTTTCCCGTATCAAAAGGTAAAGGATTGGATTTAATTGTTGCAAAAGCACATAAAAATCAGGTTAAGGTTTTACTTTCTCTGGCAGGTGGATCAGATCAGGCTCAGTACCACAAATTATTAAAACCTGAAAATATCAATGCTTTTATAAATAAGGTAGTGGATTTGGTTGATCAGTACCATGTAGATGGGATAGATGTTGACTTGGAAGGTAAAAACGTAGATGAAAATTACGAAGCATTTGTTACGGGCTTATCTGCCAGGCTAAAGCCCAAAGGTAAGCTTCTTACGGGGGCTGTTGGTTGGTGGACAAGGGCAAAAATATCAGATGCCAGTTTAAAAGCATATGACTTTATAAACATTATGGCCTATGGTGGCACAGCGAAACTGCATGCTTCTTTCGATTATGCCAAAGAGCGTCTTAACTACTGGAAATTAGATAGAGGTTTACCTAAAGAAAAATTGGTTTTGGGCACTGCATTTTATGCCCGTTATGATACGGCCAAAACATTTGTCGCCATAAAATATAAAGATTTAATTGCCAAATATCCCGGTGCCGAATTAAAAGATTCAATTGTGAGAAGTGAAGATGGGCTGGTGATTCATTACAACGGAATAAGAAAAACCCGAGAAAGAACGGCTTTTGCACTTAAAGAATGCAGCGGAATTATGATTTGGCAAGTTTTGCAGGATGCACCTGGCCCGTTTTCTTTACTAAAAGCCATTGATGATGAAATACACGCAACGAAAACGAAAAAATAACTATTGCAATGACCGTACAAAAAATTAAAAATAGGCGCATTAAGTTCATTGGTTTTCTGGCCTTAATCCTTATGGGGTTTTACAGCCATGCTCAGCTCAATGAACAGGCTGCTGATGCTTTTAAAATAAAAGGCTTTCATTTAGACCTCAGGGTTCAGATAATGAAAATGCCAGAACTCAAAAATTTCGCTTTGAAACTGAGCAAAAATGGCATTAACACTATAATTATGGAGTGGGAGGCAACTTATCCTTACGAAAACCATAAAGTAATTTCAAATAGATATGCCTACAGCCGTGAAGAAGTAAAATCATTCATTGCCTATTGTAACGCATTAAAAATTGATGTAATCCCTTTACAGCAGAGTTTTGGACATGTTGAATATATTCTTAAAAATTACCGATATAAAAATTTAAGAGAAGATGCCAAAGAACACTCTCAGGTAAATCCTTTAATGGAAGATTCTTGTAAAGCACTTTTTTCTGATTTGTACAAGGATATGATTTCTACGCATACTTCAAAATACTTCCACATTGGTGGCGATGAAACCTATTTGTTGGGCCATTCGGAAGCATCAAAAAAGAAAATTGCTTTGGTAGGGAAAGGCAGGCTTTATGGAGATTATGTGAAAATGCTTTGCGAGCTGGTGATTAGTTTGGGCAAACGTCCGATTGTCTGGGCCGATATTGCCCTAAAATATCCCGATGCGCTTAAAAACCTGCCTAAAGAAACCATTTTTATGGATTGGAACTATGGTTGGGATTTGAACAAATTTGGTGACCATGAAAAGCTAATGAAAACAGGCTTTGAAATTTGGGGTGCCCCCTCTATACGAAGTGCCCCCGACAACTATTTTTTAACGGTTTGGAATAAACATTTTGAGAACATTAAAACCTTTATTCCACAGGCCAGGACATTGGGTTATAAAGGAATGGTTATGACCTCGTGGTCAACCTCTGGAATATATTCTCCAATTTTCGAATCTGCTACAGATATCATTGATCTGCCAGCTGTGAGAAGGGTATATCCGATAACGGGTTTTAATATGCTAATTGAAGCTTATTTTCAGGCATTAAAATCTAAAAACGCTCTAAACACCGATGAGTTTGTTAAAAACTATAGCCGGTCAACTTATGGTTTTAATGCACAAGAGGCCAGTCAATTTTGGCAGGCACTTAAAGCAACGCCTTATGAGATCAATCAAGGCGTAGTGAGTAACCGTAAAATGTCTGTTAAAAATCTGCAGGATAGTGCTTTAGCTGCATCAAAAATATTGCATCAATTAAAACCTTTAAAAAACAAGGCTGAATATGCACATTATGTTTTAATGGCAGACATAAGGGATTTTTATTTGGCATGTATGGCAGTAGAAGCCGAAATCAATCATCCAGATTATAATCAGGAAAAAGCTAAAGCACTTTTACAAGTGCTAAATAAGCTTAAGCCCGATGAGTTGAACAAAAGGTTTATCGAGCTCAATAAAAACACTTTTTACCGGTCTGAACTGCAAACTGAAAATGAGTTGAGAAATGCAAGGCTTAAAGGGCTAAAAGATAAATTAGAAAACAACAACTAACCTGATGAAAAAAAATACATCCGTAGAAGTGGCCTCTATAAGTAAAGCCGATGCAACAAAATCGATTATCATTATAGCTGTACTGTTTTTTGTTTTTGGCTTTGTAACCTGGATTAATGCCATACTTATTCCTTACTTTAAGTTTGCATGCGAACTGAATAACTTTGAATCTTATCTGGTTGCGTTTGCCTTTTACATTTCTTATTTGGTTATGTCGTTACCTGCGTCTTATCTTTTAAAGAAAGGGGGGTTTAAAAATGGCATGATGATCGGGTTCTTAATTATGGCCATTGGGGCATTTGTATTTGTT
>Ga0116227_10011493_pt1 | contig 14847 bp, 7 predicted proteins | sample S1TSphgellanicum_FD_89693 | JGI IMG/M metagenome (GOLD analysis project Ga0116227, IMG submission 89693) | Host-associated microbial communities from peat moss isolated from Minnesota, USA - S1T2_Fb - Sphagnum magellanicum MG | ecosystem: Host-associated > Plants > Peat moss > Unclassified... | reverse complement strand
GCGACTAGTTTTCACATGCGACTTGTCTTAGGCGACTAAAAGGATTTTAGTTGCAAAATGTCTCTTGCGACTAAAATTTAGTCGCAAAGAGCAGTCGAAAATACATGTTTTTCTTCTAGTGTCAATGCTTATTTTTCACTATTGACATTATGTGTCCATAGCCTTGCAATGTGTGCAAGCCATAACAATTCTTTAATGGGTTGTTGCATTTGGTCGGAGTTCTTCGATCTTGCAACATTGTAATTTTTTTTTAGATCAAGGAATATTTCTTTAGTTGCATCAATAATGTTATGTGCTTCTTGAATTATAGCTTCCGATCTTCCATAATAAATTATAGCCCAATTCAACCGTTCCATATGTTCTTTTTTTCTCCCTTGGAGATGATGCATGTGTGCTTTACTGCATTTTTAGACCTTTTGTTTGAGGTCCAATAATTTTTTAAGATTGACATTGTGTTTAGGTGAAACACACCTTTGTTGATGTTTATAACTACATGCTAGACCACAATTCATTTCTAGCTTTACAACAGTTTGTCGAATGGCAAGTGTTCCATGTGAGTGTTTTGAACCTTCACTCAATTTTGTCCTTTCCCCTTTGTTTGAGTGCGTCAATGAACTTGTGTTTAAATGTCAAGCTTTTTTTTTTTTGCAATAGATGCAATAGCTTTAGCCTAATTGATTTGGTGCCCATGGTGCTTTGCTACCCACCCTTTGACCAACTAAACCATGAACTCATTGTTTATAATATGGGTTGTTCCGTAAATCCTCCAATACAACCTTTCCAGTTTTGTCTTTGTTTCCATAAACAACAAAGGATTGGTGGTCTTGAATTTATGAACATTGCCAAATATTTTGATGATGTGTATAGTTGTCACATGCTCATCAATTAGGTCATACTTTGGATCAAAACCTTTTGCAGGCAATTGTCTAACCTCCTCAAAAAACTTCGCATCTTGAAGTTTATATTAAACCAAAGCCCACTTGGGATATTCCTAATCAAGTTTTCTTTTGGGCTTTTTGTCCTTCTCTTATTTCCCCATATCTTGTACTCACAATTGCATGCACCCAAAGCTCATTCTTGGTTTTCAACAAATGACACAAAAATGTGTAGCATATTTTAATGAACACCATTTAAAGTTGCTAGTAGTTACACAATAGAAGTGAATAGTTTACACGTCTAATTAATTAATCACCATGTGCTTAAAAAAGAAGGAAACAATGAACTTACATAAAGTATTTGGTCTTTGGCAAATACCGTTTGCTTTGAAAATTAAAAATTGTTGTATGCCCTTTGTTAAACTCACACTCCTATACAAAGGCCAATTAAAAGCACATATTGCTTAGGTTAAAGGACACATGTGCTAACTATAGCATCCAACAGTTCTAAAAAACACATACCTCCTCCAAAAACACACAGTGTTAAGTTAAGAAACATTCATGAGAATCTTACGATATGTGCTAATTACAACATCAAGTGTTTTACAAAGCATACCTCTCCTACAAAAAAAAAATTTATGTGAAGTAAAGTAGTATTTATTTGCTACCAATCCCAAAATACTTCATTTGAAAGAAATCCATCACTTATAAAGGATTCATTCTTGTGACAGTGCCATAGTAGATAGTGCCTCAAGAGAAATACCCACTCATTTCCACATGCATTAAATGCTTGTTAACCAAGTTCCAAAATGAAAAAAAACCTAAATCCATTTAGTGATGGAAAGAAAGACATGATTAATAACTTGTAAGTTTTTAAAATGAAACAAAACTAGCAAACATACCTTTTGTCAAGATTATATGGACCTTGGAATGCCTACTATAATATGGGGCTTGAATAGCTTCAACAATATTGAACCTGCTTCCATAATATCCAAAGAAAAAACCTAAATTAACAACCTAGACATATTTGCATGATCAAAAGCAATTTACATGATAAGCAACAAAGCAAATTGACACAAAAAAAATGTTCAAAGTGAACAAAGTGTACATTTTGCCAAAAACAAATTTAGCTTCCCATATATGTAGCAATTTGGTTTATGACCATTTGAACAATATCTCAAAATTCAAAACATCTAACAATTTGCTTGAGGAGATTGTCATTATAACTAACTAGGTATCTTTTAATCACTAACCCTACATTTTGATTTTGTTTGAGCACCTTTAGAGTTTTGAAACTTTGAAGCAACATTCAACTATGAGTTACTTCACAATTGTAGAATATATGTGTGAATTGACCTCTAAATGGGTTTTTGGATGTAGCAACATAGTAAAAATAATGTCTTCCTTTTCAAAAATTCCTATAGGTGTGTAGAACACTTCATCTTCAAAATCTCCATCTTGCTCACCCGAAGCCAAGCTCTCATTAATATATCATGCCTTACTTAAGGTTTCCCACATAGTAAGTTTAATCTTCTTAATAGATGGGTTGGATTTCCACACATTAATCCAACCAAAAATCAACTTAAACAAGGTGAGGTATTGATTCTACAACTTGAAAAGAAGATGGATTAACCATCATTCCATTTCAAACCTAACAAACTAGTAATATGCACACACAAAAAAACCTCATGATAAATATATTTTGTTGGCACAATTTTGTTTTGAAATTATTCACTCCCAACTAGGCCTTTGAAAACATATTACAATTTAATGCAAAACTATTCAAACAATGCATATGAAAAACATTCAAACAAGCATAAACATGTTTGATGCATAATCTTGTAGGTGGGAAAAATGATGGGATATGGAATTTATTGAATTTTGTAGTTGTTGTGATCCTTCTGGACAATGTAACTAGACTTCTTTTTGTTCACTAGTGTAATTTTTGCTAAAGTTTGTATATCTTTTTAGTGAAGAATGAAGGGCAATTTGACACAAGGGTGCAATCATGGTTGGGTTACACAAAAGGAATGTCTCACCTCAAAATCACTCTTAGGACATTACTTTAAATGACCATTACATTTACGAAATAATTTATTGGGTAGATTTTCTTTTTTCATTAGGAACTCACATACTTTTTGATGAAAATGGTGGTGATTTTTTATGATTTGGATGATTAAAACATGTCTTTAAGTGTCTTAAAAAATGGCTCAAGAACATGTTCCACTTTGAATTTTATTGAAAAAGACTCAACAAGACTAGTAATATTTGTTCAAATTACTCCATATTTTACCACAAATAGAATATAATATGTTCTATATGATGGCATAATTTTTTAATATGGTAAATCACCAAAATTTGTGGAATTGATGCTAGAATCTTGAATTTTTTCATAAAACGTATGCATTAATAGGACAACAAAATTAATGTTGTTAATTACAAATTTACATTCCAAAGGTTTGGAAAGAAGTATAGGAAATGCGGGTGCAAAAAAAAGGACATTATTTTATGTTTTTAATAAGGTTTGGGCACTTCAAATGAAAGTATGCCATTCTGGAATGTTTAAGTACTCCTACATTCCTTTTTGGTTTATATTTGAACATGACATTCAACATTTGTTCAATTGATTTGAATTAATCATTATAAAATTTATTGGTTGAAATCCTAAACATACATATCCCCCTTTCATTGTTTAACATCTTAGAACATTCATTTTGGTAAGTCCTTAATTTAGGACTTAGAACACATGATAGATGGGTGTCATGGTTCCTATTATAGTCCCCAACCATGATTGCACCCACAACAGACTTGTGGTCACCTTTTCCAAACCAATGACATGTATTCTTGTGTTGAAAGAATGGTTGTGAACCTTTCATGCACAACAATTGCAAATTTATGAAGAAATCTTTCTTTCAACATTTTGTGTTTTACATACAAGGTTCGAAAATATTGAGCTTCATTGTTGAACTACCCACCACAAAATTTCAAAAAATGTAACATGGAAACCATGCATTTCCAACCAAAAATGTTGCAAGTCTAGTGGAGAACAAGGTTGTGTCCATTAATATGAAAGGTAAATTCACTTCTAGAAGTTGAAACTTAAACTACAATGTGATCTTCAAATGTTCTAATGTACACACGGGCTTTTTATTTTCTTGAAGTTGATTTGAATCACTAAACATTCACATTGAGGAAGGAAATGCAAAGAATTTACGTGATCTATGGATAGAAGATTACACCTTAGGGCATAGGGAAAAGCTATGGCACGACAAAAACAATTGCAAGCTTTTTCAAATTTGATCGTAAATACTTGGAGTGCGTCAATTGAAAGACAAAAGACAACAAAACCACATTAAAGCATAGCTAACACATGAAGCATCTACTATTTTGAGGGTTGAATTTATTAAAACATTCAATATAAATACAAGAAAAACTATATATAAACCTTCAACATTGTTATTTTCAACATTCATGAATCAACTTCAAAAACTTTTGGACATAATGATAACATATTGTCCAACCATAATAAGGGGTTATTTCAACATTTAAAAGCTTAACCAAAACTCAACACAATCAAATGAACTTAAAATTCTTATGAATCATTGTCCAATGGAACTTCAGTTAAAAAAATTATGACAATTTATGGTACCCATATTGATCACATATGGACAAATGCACCCACCTTTATTTATCATCCATGCCTTCGACCAATGTAGTTGGACATGGGGCTCATCTTGGGATGTCATCATTCTTTGAGTCAAATTTTCAATTATAATTCAATTGTAGCACATGTGGATACTGGAAATATTTCGTGACTATCCTTTTAGTTGACATTTCAACTTGCTTGGTAGGACTGAATTATTTAATTAAACATAAAAATATTATAGTTGAAACATAGTTGAAAATGACCTATAGTTGAAAACATTGTGATTGAAAAAGGGGGATTTTCTTCTAGTGTTGTAAGGGGGATTATTTTGATAGGTCAAAGTTGTTATCTAGAGGTTGTGCACTAAGGGTTGTGTAATTGTTGATGTAACTATGTTTATTATAAATGTTGTTTAAAAAATAACAATACTTGGGAGGTAGCAGATAAATTGTGAAAAAAGGTCTAAAGAGGAAAAAACCATCAACAAATCCAAGTAAGCCCCATATTTTGTCATCCCATCAAACCCATTAAAACTAATATAGATTAGGTCTAAATACCTAACCCAATGAGTGTAATAGAAAAATGTGTGTGAATTTCTAAAGGTGTTATTGTTAATTATCAACTCTTGGATATTTTTTGAGGAAGAAAAAATGGCCCATGTTTAAGGTGATTAATGAACTGACTTTGTGCTTAACAACAATTCAAAGGTTTTGCTTCAACAAAACATTGTATTGGAATAATTATCATCAATGTAGTATTTTTTTGTTTTTCTAAATAATCTTCCATTTGACAATGACTAATCATGGTTATTGACTTTAATTAACATTTGCAAGTTGTAAATGACTTCAATTTTAATTGAAATAACGTCAGGAATGTTAATTTTCAATTCATCCGCCCATCAATTAATGTCAATGGTGTTCCACCAATGTTTAATAAACCTCATGTGTTGTCTCCATTTCCATCGTACTTGTCATTTCTTACCATTTGAGGATTTTGTTCGCTTGGAAAATGGTTGATTGCCTTCTTTTTTTCATGGGTGGAATTTTCCTTGCTCCAATTTTCCTTGCATTTAACTTCACACAATCAACCAACAATCATTGAAACAAAATTTTAAATTCTACAAGTGCTTCAATTTTATATGATTCCAACATCTATTGGAATGTGTCCTTTGAAAAGTATTGTTTTGATTCCAAACAATGTTTCTTTTTCAATTTTAAGAATTTTTGTGAGGTAGATGGTTTGGCAATCATCCATAAGGAAGATAAAAAAGTATATAAGTCTTGCTATATTTTGGTTACTTGTTAAAACCTATTGCTTAAATTTGGCAATTTCAATTTTTTTCTTTCATAATGTGGTAACTTTGGGCTAAGAAAAAAAACTTTGTATGAGTTATACTAAATTTGTTTTTGTTGGAAAGATGTGAAATTTTGGCCCAAAAAAAACACTAACTCCAAGGCATTAATTACATTTGGCCACAACATGCCAAATCAAATCCCATTGATCTTCTAAATTCTTCATTAGTGATTCCCCTACAATTGTTAGTCTATGCAAATTATAGTACATTCATGTCTTTTTTCAAAATGCCATAGATTTTTTGGCGATTGCAAATGTATGAATTCATCTTGAAAAATGTGAAAAAAAATTACCTGCAAAGGTGTTCACTCCTTATTGATTGCAAAAAATCTTCCTTTCCTTGTTGCTCCTATTAGACACCCCCTTTTCATGTCCATGGTTGTCCAAGGTTAAATAGAGCTTCCCATTTGGTCAAAGAAAATTGACTTTGTGGCAAGTGACATTTTAAGGTTGTAACATCCTTTGCAACGTGCAAGCTTAGGTGAACATCAACAAGGCCATGAAGGCAAAAGGATGAGCATGTTTTTTTTCATTTCTTCAAAAGTATGTAAAGAATATGTTGTCATTGCACCACCGAATATAGATCATTATTGAAGATGTTGTAAGTCGAAAATATCCACGGTCCAATTTAAACTTGTAGTAAGCAACCCAATTTCTTGAACCAACTTGAATTCGTATTGAAGTGCATTTTATGACCTAAAACCAAATGGTGTAAAATTAATGAACAAAAGTCTTTTTGACAATGAATTCACCTTTCACTTCTTTTCCTTTCTTCCATAACTTCCATCCACCATCAAAAATTTAAAATTACACATGAGTAAATTAATGATACATGCCAAACCTAAGAAAAATAGGTTTACATTAGTTTACAAAGGTTCTTTTTCCATAGCTTAGTGTGATTTGGAGGCAATGGAAAGAAAATGGGCGTTTTAAAAAAAAAAATTGTATTAAGGGAAGATTTTCATGTTGAATTTTGAACTTGTCCTTTATATGGGTGACTTTAAGGACAATTTCAAAAGTCAACATGAAAAGTAAAAAATAAGCCCAATAGCAAGTTCAAAAACATGTGATTTTAAAGATAATTTAACAAACATTATCCAAAGATATATGTTATAATTATAATCTAATGTCATGTCACACCCTATTGTGTTACAAAGTTTCTACTATAATTAAATGGTAATTAAATTCATGACCAAAGTTATATTCACTTCACAGAAGGTATCATGCAACTATAATTTAATATTGTACCATTACCCAACCACATTACACTTGTTAACAAATATCATTTCAAATTAAGCAAATTGTTTATTGAAGCAAAAATTGATTTATTCAACATTTGTTAAAATTACAATTATAGTTTTAATGGTTACACAATTGTAGTTTTTAAATAATTTCCATCATTACTAGATTACATTTCTACATTTAGCTTATTATCAATTTATTCAAAACTATTGACATTACCAAAATCTGGCAAAACTTTTTGATGCCCCTCTTTATGTAAGATGTTGAATGGGAAATTTAAACAATCCCAATGATAAGATAAAAGAGTAAATAATTTCTTTTCATGATAATTTTTTTCGTTTTTGTATTCAAACTTCTGTTTCAACTTGATATTGACAGATTGGCACTTTAATTCAAATACCCACAACATATTCTTCCACATTTCATAAATTATTTTCAATATCCAATGTTTTCAAAGTATAAAAATGTTTCTAAATAAATGTAATTTTTTTCACCATCAAATTTCCTTCATCATTCAACTTTTGCCAAACTTTAATGGGTGTTACATTATGAATGTCACACATATAATATATAACCAATTGTGTAACTAGTTTTAAAAAGACTATGGTTTGAAAAAAAATCCACAATTCTTAAACTTTCTAATTTTCACCTTATGTTATCAAACTTGGCATTACTTCGAATAAAAATATTTTCAAAAAATCAAAGACATAATAAATGAAAGATTGAAATGTACCTGTAATTGATAGTAAACATTCCACAATGTGTAACCACCAAACTTTGTTGTCTCTTTGTGAACTCTAATGTGAATAGATAATGAACATTTAAAATTCCCAAAAAAAATTTGATCAACTTATATCTTTTAGCTTGTTTCAAATACACTGGAGCTTCAAGTGGCATCGAGTGGAGTCCATCACTTCAAAAGGTTTCCATATTCAATCCTTCCAATTAAAACCCACATAGTGTGACTTGCCTATGGGTATTGTAAGTGTAATTGAATAGTTGAGAAGAGTCATGTATTTCATTCCTAGAATGATAATCACAAGCATGATGCAAAAAATGAATCTACATACATAACTTGGAAGTGCATTCCAATAAATTAATAACCTCTGTTGCATTTGTTCATGCTTAATAAACTTTGGCCAAAAGGATTATATTCCTCCTTTTAGAACATACCATCAAATAATCTTGATGAAAATCTTTCCATTAACATAAGACCCAAAATGAGTATTTTTCACCTTCAAATCATAAGGCTCAAGAAGTCATTTCAATATCTTTTTGCTCATGTCTCCTTGTCAAGTTTTAAGCCCTCCAAAAGCTTTTTAGGAGAATGCACCTTTAAACTCATCATATAAGTTGTGGCCTTGGGAAGTAGTTTTTGCATATAAATGGAAATGTTCCCATCATCTTATCCACATGTGACAATTACCCTTTGTCATAGTGCCTCCATCACCAACAATCGGCACGATTCCAAGTTGTCCAACAACCCTTTCCATTCCCCTTCCACTTTTGACTCATTGCCACATCCCAATTTTTCTCTTCTATGGTAGGTAGTGTTTCTATTCTTACATATTATTTGAACCTATCAAAGGAACTACTATTTCATGTGAATTAAAATGGAAAGTTATGTATGTAAACAATCTTCATATTGTTTGCATACAAACATCTTTTTAAACTTCTATTTAGAAGAATTTCCAATGGTAATTTTGCATTCCAACTCCCACTCACATCTAATGCAGTTGTCCCCTCTTCAAACACACTTCATTGGTTCTTCCACTCAACAACAAACTAATGTGATTAGATACATTTCAAAATCACAAATTACTACTTTTAAGAGCTAACAAACATGATGTTACTTCTTCAAAATGTAAAGCATGAAAAGTCTAAACTTTTTGTCCAAGGTTTTGACTTGAAGTTTAAGTCCCTAACACCATCTTTAATTGTATCGACAAATTCAATGCTATCAACCGGACTACTTGTGTGGATGTTAATCTCCAAGTTTACTAAAGTTTTATGCATCTCTGTTTGAAGCTTGTTTAGTAAGGTTACACTAGTTGCAAGCATTTGTGGAATCATATGGAGGATCAAAGTTTTCACTGGTGGCCACTTTTTCAATTTTTTCACTTCCTCAATGTTGGTTTCCATTGAATGCCATAGCCCAGGTCCAATATTCAAGACTGTGAGATTAGGACATTCAGCTTGAAGTGTTTCAAAGCTAGGAATGTTCAACATCACCTCTTTCAACGCCCCGAGCCACTTTCCGTCCTCACCCAATGCCATGCAAGGTATATCTAGAAATAATTTGTTCAAGAACCAATTCCCCTTCACAAGCTTTGAGAGCGCAAGAAAGTTTGATGCCCCATAAAGTAGCTCTTGCAAGTTGGACATATTTGAGAAACTTATTTCAGAATACTTGTAAACCTCCAAATTGAACGCAACAAATTTTAAAGTAGGTGCAGATATACACAATTCTTCAGGGCATGCCATTTTCAACTGCAACTTTAACAAGTTGGGCAAATCAAGTTTGAGAACCCCAGCCTTTGTTGAGAGTCCAAGGCATAGAACTTTGAGTTGTGGTAAGTTCAAGTAACCAGTTTGGATGCCAAAAACTCCCAACAAAGCTAATGTTTGCAAATTTTCCATCTTATTGCTTATATCATCCAAGGCATCCCCATTCATTTTAACACAACGGAGTGTGAAGCTTGTCATCTCTGGCATTGGTTTGCAATCTTTTGCATCAATGAGCATATTTCTCAAATCAATTGTCTTCAATCTTTTACCTATTCAACATCCAAAGAACAACATCTAAAGGTGAGGGTAATTCAATACAAATTCGTCCATGAAGTATGAGCAACTCTTTTTATCATAAAAATGAATATGTGGAAGCAGTTTTTGTTGTTTAGGGTACTCACTTGGAAAAAGATGTTCATAAAACAAAAATCATAGGATAGAAGATAAAAACTCACACAATGTTTGGGACAAGATTTTCAATATGGATGATTTTCTCATAATGGCTTAGGTAGAAGATAAAGAACTTACAATGTTCGGACAAAATTTTCAATATGGATGATTTTCTCATAATGGCTTGTATCCCATAATCCACTATGCAAAGATGTTGTAAAGTTTTGCCCACTGATGGTACCCATTTTATCAGATGTCGTGGATCGCTCAACCATAAATCACATTCTTGTCTTTCTTCTGCAGGAACAGATTTTGATTGCAGTTGAGGATCAATTTCAATTCGGAGTTGAATAAGGCGTCGCTTTGATTTGAGATTATACTCCAATGCTTCTCGGATTGGGGTATATTGCTTCAATTGTTGTTTGTGTTTCGTTTGACGATCCTCACATGCCGCTTTCTGAGTTATAGTACTTGATTCATCTTGCAAGGCTTTTGTCATATCGTCAACTTTTCCCTTGTCTAGTGTCTTTGAATTCTCTCCAACAATTTGTTGATGGGAAATCTCTTGATCTCCATGTGCAACTCTGTTACCCAAATTCCTTTCAAAGATTGCATTGCCATTTCGCTCACATGTGAAGGAACCTTGCACTTCATTGCCAACATTAGTTAGCTTTTGATCTTTATGTGCAACTTCAGGACCCAACTTCCTTCCAGAGATTGCATTGCCATTTCGCTCACATTTAAAGGAGGAATTGTGCACAACAGTGCCCTCAAGTGAAGAAGAAGAAGAACCAGTGTAACCCTTGTGGTCAAACTCCGCATTCTCTGAAGTTCTTTGAGATCCGTTCCTGACGTGAGTGCCTCGAGCTCTTTCACGTGCATTTTCAGAATCTGAAGATTGCTGGGGTGCTGCGTCATGCTTAAAACTATCAGCATTCAAACAGTTTCGAGATCCCTCCCCGATTTTTCTCGAGGCATCGTGGGTTCTCTCACGTGTCCATGACTCTTCCTCTCGACTGGCCTGCACGTTCTCGCGTTCTCGCGGAGAGCGGGGCCCTCCATCTTGATCGGCATCGACGTCCCCTGGAGGAGTTGTTGCTTGCGATCTTGTATCGTCCCTTAGGTCGTTGCGTAGACCACTTCCGAGCATTTCTCCAGGGATACATTTTTCTTCGAAAGTATTAGCGATGATGTTTCCCTTGTTCTTCCTGGCGTTTTCCTGATCGATAGGACGGACAACCCACCGAAGCGACAGGACGTTCTTCGCAGCCTCGTTGAAAACCTTACAAACGCATCCGGCTATTGCAATATGTCTGGAGTCCTCAAGATGCGAAAAGATAGCATCAGCAACGTCCCTTGTCATCTGCACGGACATCGCCACATTTACAGCAGTATGAAACTTCTTCTCAGTGACCTTCACCTCCATGACCACGAAGAAGGAAACAAAGCCTTTCTTCCACAGCACGATACTTGCTGATGGAACTCGGCAAAAGCCGTCCACCTATTATGCGTGCGACGAGGCGCAGTGAGGCCAAAGGAAGTGTTCAAGTACTGCTCTCACGATAACATTGAAGAAGATTTTTCTGTACCTCTTTCATGGGAGAATCAGACATCGCTATGTCCTCGACGAAGTCTCTTTTTACGCGTTTCTTCTGTAGCAGGAAACAAAGAAACACATGATAATTTGTGAGAATCGTCTCCAAATAATCTTCTATTTCTCGAGAACTTCTTTCTTTAGTATTTCTTCTTCTTAGTGTTCCAAATCTTGCGCTTCTGGAGACCTTGTTTCTTTCCTCTTCTTGTTTCTTACTGCTTCATATCTTCTGTTTCTTCAATTCAAGTGAGCATACATCACATGCAGAAGGAAAAAAATCGAAATCTAAATGCCAATTCACTCGCTTAAACACGCCAACAAATATCTCATACGCTAAAACATGAGTATCATCCTCAGAACTCAACAAACTAAATTTCACCACAGGAAGCCATCAAAACAAGAACGTGACAACAAAAAAATATCAAAAAACTTTCAGGAGGGAATTCAGAATTCTCACGCAAGAATAGAGAACTTCGCCTACTTCCAATGACATGAGGATATTGCAATCTCCAACGTCGTCGTCGTTCTGTCGTTCGGTCGTTTTCTCCAATTTCCTATTATACTGATACCAATGTCCTACAGATTGACACTCTTTTCTACAGACAACAACTTCCGATTCCGGCTTCTAAAAAGTTTGGCAGTCCAATTTTCTACCGACAAAGCAGTCGGGAGGTAGTGCGTTTTGCCGACAATCGGGAGTGTCCGAGGTCACCCCAGACTAACACTAGTACGGACGAACTACAGAGGCCCGGCTATGGCGTGAATCTCAAGCTCAGTTATGGAGCAGCAAGAAGGAGGAGGAGGAGGAGGAGGAGGAGGAGGGCGTCCAAAGAAAGAGGGAAGGGAATGAATTAATGAAGAAGAGAACAATAAGCAAAACTTATGTCCCAAGAGCAAATACAACAGGAAGGACTATGTCCAAGATCCGAGCATAGCAGCAGCGATGCTCAAATTGATACAAAAATCAGGATAGTAATATGAAGCAACAGTTGCGGTCAATCGCACTCTGATGATCAAATTGACGCAAGAGTGGAGACTATTGCTAAAATTTCCATCAACACAACGAGCTTAAATTGTATCCAAGAGCACGGCAGGATGAATTTGCGTAAGGAATATCTCTCTTTGAGATCAGCCTTCAACCCCTATATATATAACTCGTTGGGTGCCTTTCAATGCCCAGAGTGCTCCTAAACTTTTGTGCAAATGTTTTTTCTCGGAAATATTTTGGGACAAAATTTGTTCAATATTGAATAATTCTTGCACCATAGGTCTAAACTTTGAATGCCACCAAGCCACCTCGTGGTTGGAAACAGGCTCCAAACAGTGCTTTTGAAGAATTCGTAAACCTCGGAGAGAATTCTTAATGTATTTATATGCCAGATTACATTTAGTACTCAGGCTTACAAAAAGTACCTTAGGGCGGAGGGTGTGAGATTGTAAGATCCCTAAGGTGCAGGATGTAAGCCAATAAAATCTTTGAAAGGCAATTTTTTATAAAAAACCATTCATTACCTTGGTTGTTGTGCAGGGTAAGACTGTGCTGTGAGGGAATTAGTGTGTGGAGTTTGGGCTCCGCCCTCAGTGCTCACACACTAATATGTATAGGCCTTGCCCTATACATAAAACTAGTTTGAACCATGTGCCTAATGTACAGGTGTGTGTGTATTTGACAGAACATTAGATATGTGCCAAAAAAAAAGTATATTACGCAGTGACGGCCAAGTGTTACAGGCGACATGCAGCAGCTTATCGGACAACACAAAATGCTTTCCCATATTTTTGGTCAAACAAATCACAAAATTTGTTTTTTTAAATATCACTAAATGCGAGTATGTCGAAAAAGTCACATAGCACTAATTTTTCTAATGTTTGAAAAAAATTTATCCGAACTATAAAAAACTGGCAAAAACAAAAAAAAACTGTTCCAAACACTAAAACCTGTGTCCAAATGTGACAAAATATTTATCCTACCAAAAAAAAAAAGTATTTCTCAAAAATATTGCAATTTTTTTCTTTGAGAAAAGAGAATTTGTGAAGAAAAATCTTTTTTTAATTTTTTTTAGAGTTCTAACTCATAATTTTGAGAGAATTCACCATGAAACAAATTGGTCAAATTCTGGGTTGGGTGGATTATTTTATTTTATTTTATTTCTAATTTGATGACATTCGTAAAAATATTATTAATTTTCGATTCACTATATATATATGTGTATTCCACTTTTTCTACACCCCCTTAGAGTAAATAGACCATGACAATACAGATGAATGATTGAACAGATGGACAACGAGACAGATGGATGAAATGGTGCTTCACGACGTCCTATACTATATGTAATATGAACACAATGCGAAACGTCCACTCAAACTGGCCTTTTTTTACTAATACGAACAAAGGGGTCAGTTTGGGCAGCAAGGTGGAACTCAATAATGTGCACAGTGCAGACCTGTGGACCCAGAAGGGGGTGGCAAGCACAGCACCTTTATTTTTATGTGAGGGGTTAAACTGAATGATTGACCCATTTTCAAATGATTACTGAATAAATTTACAGCTATTTATTTATTTGGTTTTGAATGAAAATTGAATCTAAATCCAACAGCACCATCAAATTCATAATAAAATTCAAACACTATCACTTTTGTTCAAGTTGCAATTTTTATAATAATTATTATATATATAGATATCTTCTGTAAGAGATTGATTCCTCACATTTGCCTCTTAGTAATGGATAAATGACCATACTACTTAACTAAGTCACTAATCATTTGAATAAACCTTCCTTAATACAACAAATGGAATCTCCAATAGCATGTGGGTTTATTTTAATTAAATTTGATTTGTCCCCATTTAAAATAACGGAATGATGATATAGATAGTTGATCACCAAAAGGACTAAAAACTCCAAAACCTATGAACAAAATTTAATAATCCTCTAAAGGTGCGTAGGCCACAATCATGATTATAAATGAGGTCAATCTATCAATTGGACATTCACATCTATCTATGAAGGAAGGTAGTTTGTTTTCTTTTTTTAGTTATGAGATCCACCAAACTGGGATGCTTCAGATCGTGTTCTTGGTGTCTTTGGAAAGCTCTGGTTGAGGAGGGGTGCATGGGCCTGGTTCCAGGATGTTTGGACTTGTGGTGCAAAAGTTCTTGAATATTGAATGATTTCTTCACTGAAAATTAAATTAAATCATAGCTGAAAATTTTGGAGGAATTGGAATGTGCCTTTGGTGTG
>Ga0116227_10011492_pt1 | contig 14850 bp, 16 predicted proteins | sample S1TSphgellanicum_FD_89693 | JGI IMG/M metagenome (GOLD analysis project Ga0116227, IMG submission 89693) | Host-associated microbial communities from peat moss isolated from Minnesota, USA - S1T2_Fb - Sphagnum magellanicum MG | ecosystem: Host-associated > Plants > Peat moss > Unclassified... | reverse complement strand
GGCGATGTGCTCGCTGATCTCTGGCGGTCGCAGTCCGGAGGAACATTTCGTCTTGATACAAACTCAATTGCAGGCACATGAGCCCAAATTTCTGGTCATTGATCCGCTGTCTTCATTGCTGACGGCGGAATACCCGTTCACGAGCCTGATATGCGATAGCCTCATCGGCGAAGCGAAATTGCGCGGTATAACCGTGCTGTGCACATCGCTCCTGGACCAGGTTAGCGGCGAGCGAGAGCTGTCGGCCAGCAAGGTTTCCACGATCGCCGACACCTGGATACATGTGACCTACCTGGCCCAGGATGGCGAACGCAACCGCGCGTTGACGATCATCAAATCGCGCGGGACCGAGCATTCCCATCAGGTCAGAGAGCTTTTGCTAAGCCAATCGGGTATTGATCTTGTGGATGTCTATGTGGCTGAAGGCGAGGTGTTGATGGGGAGCGCGCGCATCCAGAAAGAGGAGGCCGAGCACGAGAAGCGATCTCGCGATACCCTGGCCTACGAGCGCGCGCGCATGAACCTTGACCAGGATGTCGCTGGCCTCAAAACGCAAATGGCTGCGCTGAGCGCGGAAATCGACCGAAAACGGTTGGAGGCGGTCTTTCTGGACACGTCAGAAGCCGACCGGGTCGGCAGGCAAGAGACAGCGGCTGCGGCGCGTCTTAGTGGCAGGCAGCCAGGTCCCGAGCCAAAACAGTCTAGCGATGTCGTCGCCCGACGCCGAAGGCGACCGAATTGACATCGCACGCGCTTCCCAACTTGGCAACGAAGCATACCACGAGGCTCGGGCCGAGTCAGTTGCGCCTCTATGTTGCGCAGGGCACACCAAATTCGACCCGTGCGGAGCAGAATTTGCGCACCGCGCTTAACGAATTGGACGGAGGGGAGCTGACTCTCCTGCTTGAGGTTATTGACGTCGCCACGCACGTTAAGCTCGCACTTTCAGATGGCGTGATCGTCACGCCGACCCTAATTGGCCGCGGCCGAAACGAGCAGCATACAATCCTGGGTGACCTTTCCGATACGCCAAAGCTGCACCTATTCCTGGGGACCTTGCGCGAGCCTTGAGCCGGGGCGTTCGGAGACAGAAACGGACGTTCCGCCTACGGCGGGAAGTGGCACTGAGCGGAAGCGCCGCTTTGCGCACGCAACTGAACTTTACTGACATTCGCAGCAGAGTTCGGTGCCCAGTGAGGGCCTGAAAGACGCCTAAAAATTTCGCCAGTGAGCATTTGCACGATCGTTTGGTAGCGGACGCTATCATGCGTGAGATCTGCGGAGAATCGGCAAAAGCGCACACCGGAATAACACTGCCCCCGGCCGCTACCGGAATGAGCCCGAAGTAACGAAATGCAGCGGGCGGGGCAACCGGCATCGTGTTAGATGATGGTTGGGCCAGCCTACGCTGACCTCACCCGACCATAGAGAGGCCACTATGAACACAAAAACGCCAAAAATCTTGCCGCCGATGCCTGGCTCGGAATTCTTCATTCATAACGTCGACTCCGCGCCGGCGTATTGGTGGCTAGATGACCTGTGGATCGTCCTCGCGCAAGCCAAGGACACTGGCGGCCGCTTCTCCATGATGGAGGAGTTATTGCCGAAGGACTCGGGCCCAGGGCCGCATAAACACACCTGGTCCGACGAAACCTTCTACATGCTCGACGGTGAGATTGCCGTTCTGATCGGCGACGAAATCAAGACGGCGCGAACCGGTGACTTCCTCATGGTACCGCGCAATACGCAGCACGCCTTCCGCGTGACCAGTGAAACCGCACGTTTCCTCAACAGCTACACGCCCGCCAGTCTTGAGGCGGCCCTGGTGGAGTTTGCGACGCCGGCAACCGAACGCGTGCTCCCACCGAAGGATGCTTCGCCGATTATCAGGATGACACCTGAACTTCTGAGCAGGTATGGCATGGACATGTTGCCCGGCCCCGATCCTCTGCGTCCTAAGGGGCCTGGCCCAGCGGCCTGATTTCGACCGAGCTAGCGCGAACGTGCGCCGGAAGCGCACGGCCGGCGATACGGGTTTATTTTAGCTTTTTGGTTTCAATTCCTCTAGGTTTGACGGACTCCAAGCCGAATAAGTATAAGCTGGACCGTGAAGGAATCATTCCTTCATTATGTTAGAGAAGGACAAGGCGGGCTCATGTCGAAAGCTTTTATCGCTGCCGCGATTCAGAACTCCGCCGAGGTCACGGCCGTTGCAGCGAACCGTGCCGCGGCGGATCTAATCGAGGCGATCGTCAAAGAACTGAAAAAAAACGGTGGCTTCACGCTGCCCAGCTTTGGCACCTTTACCGTGAAGAAAACCAAGGCCCGCAAAGGTGTGAACCCGCGGACCGGAGAACCGGTGAAGATTAAGGCCGGAAAAACGGTTCGCTTCAAACCATCCCCAACCCTGAAAGCCATCGTTTAACTTTGCCGCTTTGGGCACGGGCAGGGGCGCGCCGCATTCGCTGAGGGCGGTCGCGTTCAGGCTTCAAGGAAGGGGAAAATCGGATTTAGCCCGTTTTTTTCAACCATATCAATTGGTTACTTATGTCCGCGCAAGTTACAAATGTCACTCGGTCTGCAAAGTAGAAATGTCACTCAGGCGGCCGGCTGAGCCTGGATTTCGAGATTGTTGACATGCCTTCTCCGTGCCGGATCAAGCCGACGCTTGTGGGCAGGGAAGGCGTTTTGCTGCTCCTGAATCAACGCCAATGCAGCGCCAAGCCGCTTATTCTCAACAATCGCGCCGGAATCCACAGTCCGAAGTTTGTCGAACACCCGAAACGGTAAGTTGGTGCCGCGGTATTGAATCGCGAATCGGCCATCCGGATAGTTGACGATCATCACGCGCTTGCCGGCGAGCGGGCGTGAGTTTGTGTTCGGCTCTAAAATCAGGACCATCCGGTCGTAATGAATCGTCAGATTTGACGACACTGTGCGCTCGTGCCGGGTCGTCAGAATTTCGGTCAGATTCTCCTTCGCGGTGAGCGGACGGTGCAGATCCTTGTCGTTTTTCGGTGGTTTGGCGAAGCGCCGATTATGGTCCTCCATGAACGCCGGCAGCCATGCATTCGCCGCCTCGATCGAGTTGATCCCAGCCAGCCGAAGTTCTTTCACCAGGCGATCCTGCAACGTCCCGAACGCCCGCTCGATGCGGCCTTTGGCCTGCGGTGAGTTCGCACATATGATGTCGATGTTAAGCTCGTGAAGCGCACGGCCGAATTGTGTCATCCCGTTGCCGCCGTCCGCATCGCGTTTGTGAACGCGAAAAACGCTGAATTTGTCTGAATAGAAAGCCACCGGCTTGCCCCACGTCTCCAAATAAGTCCGGGTGACCCGGAAATAATCGAAGGTGCTCTCATCGCCCACAAAGCGCAGGGCCATCAGGCGGCTGGTCGCGTCATCGATGAAGGCAAGAAGCGTGCACTTCGGCCGGCGATCCTCGAACCAGGCGTGATCGGAACCGTCGATTTGGACCAGCTCGCCGACGCATTCGCGGCGATTGCGCGGCTGGTGAACAGAGGGGAGGCGGTGCCGGCGGTCAACCCAGAGCCCGTCCTCGATCATCCAGTGCCGCAAGGTCTCGCGGGAAATCCCGATGCCGTGCAACTCCGTCAACTTCTCGGCAGCCAGCGTCGGCCCAAAGTCGGCGTAACACTCGCGAACCAGCGCCATTGCGAGATCCCGGTACTCAGGGGGAAGGCGGCGGTTGCTGGGGCGCCCACGGCGCTTGGAGATGAGCCCGGCAGCCCCAACTTCCCGGATGCCCTTCAAGAGCCTGAAAACCTGGCGGCGCCCAAGACCTACGAGCTGGCCCGCATCCTCAATCCGCAATCGGCCAGACTGGACATCAAGAAGAACCTGCAGCCGCGAAAATTCCTGCGAACTCATCGACACCACCGTCATGACACTTGCTCCGAACCCCGAACCTCGGAGAGAGTGACATTTCTAATTTGCAGAAGGGTGTCATCTCTATATTGCAACTTATGTCCGCAGAATCATCTTTATGGAAACTCGCAGGCTATTCTTCGGCGTTTCGAATTTAGGCTAAACTGCGGATGATAGGTTGCCATGTAAGGAATCGCACGCTCGCAGGCGCTCGCGGTACAGTGTCACAATGACTTCTGTTCGTCCTCGGCTGCCCTGGATTCCGAGGCCCGTCACTGGATTGACCAGAAGTACGGCTACGCAGCTCCATGTTTGGATGTCGCGCAATCACTGACATTGCGTCTCCCTTTCCTGCTGTCCGAAGGGAGCGCTGGCCACGGTTCGTGACCGAAGTCAGCAATGTCCTATTCCAGCGCAACGCCCTCTTACGTTACGCAGCCTGCTTAGCCGCTAGGCTCTGGTAAATTGCCGTTTCGAAGTCGATATAGCCGCCGACGGAAGCCGGGTCCGCGAAGGGCAGGATTTGCGTCGCCCAGAAGCCGCCAATCCCATTTTTCCGGTCGATCCAGTAGTACAAATTCGCCAGCCCCGCCCAGGCGAGGGCGCCGGCGGGGCGCCCGGTCGGCGCGTCCTGGTCGTTGATCATAAAGGTCAGGCCCCAGGATTTCGGCATGCCGGGAAAGAATTCTGCGTAGTTCGACAGGCTGGGGATCACGCCGGGCAGCCCCTTTATTTTCAACTCGCCGAGCCCGTTTTTCTCTGCCATCAGAACGGTTTCCCGCTTCAGCACGCGACCGTGCTGGCCTTCCCCGTCATTCAGCCACATGCGGATGAATTTGGCGTAGTCGAGCGCAGTGGAATACAGCCCGTGCCCGCCCATGTGCACTTCTGGCTCCGGCGGCAGCACGAAATCCGGCAATGGCGTCAGCGCGCCGTCATCGCCGCGCTGATGCATGATGGCACGCCGAGCTTGCATCGCGGGCGAGATGCCGAACATCGTATCCGCCATCCCGAGGGGGCCAAAAATCTTTTCCTGCATAACGGCACCCAGGCGCTTGCCGGTTATCCCTTCAACAACTTGGCCCGCCCAGTCGATGTTGCTGCCATATTCCCAGTCCTCGCCCGGATCGAACAGCAGCGGCGTGCTGAGTGCGGCTTGTGAGGAGGTGATGACGCTCGGCTGGCCTTGTTCGGTGGCAAGCCGGTTGTATTTCTCGTTAAAAAAATCATAGCCGAGGCCGGCGGTGTGCAGCAGCAGCATGCGCGTGGTGATGTCCCGCTTCGGCGCCCGCAATTTCGGCGCCCCGGCCGAATCAAATCCTTCCAGCACCTGCAGCTTGCCAATCGCCGGCGCATAGGTTTTGGCAGGCGCGTCCAGGTCTAGCTTGCCCTCTTCCACCAGCTGCAGCGCAGCGGTCCCTGTGATCGCCTTGGTGGTGGAGAATATCGCGAACACGCTGTCGGGTGTCATGTCGGCATCACCGCCCAGGGCGCGCTTGCCCGCGGCACCTTCGTAGACGTTGCCGCGCCGATCCGTGGCGACAGCCACGACGCCCGGCACGCCTGGCGTGGACGCGACGAGGTTGTACAAAATGGCGTCGGCGTTCTCTTGCAATTGGCTGCTCATTCGGGTTCTCCGTTATTTTGATGTTTCCTGGACGTTTCGTTAAGTCAGTCTATCACCGGCCGGGCGCCGTACAAGAGAAATCAGTCGGCGTTAACCGCTTTCTGGGATCAGGCCGGATAGTTGTTACGGCTCGGAGTTCATCGCCAGGACGCGTTCAAAAACCGCAAAAGCTCGGCTCAGAGGTCGCTCGGACGTGCGTTGAGACGCGTCACGAGCTGGGTGAGCTTCTGCTTGCCCAGGATATCGATGAATTCCGAAACAGAGACTCGTGACTTGTTGAGATTTCGCCGAGCATTCGCCAGCGAGCTGACCGTCAAGTCCGGGGCCTGATCATAGAGCTCAACGAGGAAGGCGTCGGGGGTCTGTCTACGCAGGCCGAACTTCTTCAGTTCCGTTGCAGGAAAGTCTTGCAAGTTCCATGTGAGGATGACGGAAGCGCTGGCTGCGATGGCGGTCGCGACGACGTGGCGATCATCGGGATCGGGGAGGCTCACTGTTGAGATGAGATGTTCATACGCGGCGACTGTCGCGCCTGGCAAAGCGTTATTCATCAGCCGCCGGGTCGCCTGCAAGCGCTCGAGCGGGATGGTCGGTGCGTTAGCCGCCAGATTCCGAATCCATTCGTCGTGGATCTGGTCGCTCCAGCGCGCTTCGACCAGGCGGTCCACAGCGGCCTGAACGACGATGTTCCTGAGATGGAAGGGATAAAGGATGCAAGCGTCGAAAACGGCGACCGTAGGCTCAAACGCCATAGCGCTTTTTGAGGTCTTCGGCATCTTCAGCGAGCGCCTCCATAGCCGCGCGCTGGGCGTCGATCTTGGTCTTCAGGGAGAGAACGTCTCGCAGGGTCGTCCGGCGATGCTTGCCGATGTAGCGAAAGGGCAGATCACCGACGTCCATGCGGTGGACCACGAGAGGTCGCGAAACGCCAAGAATGCTCGCTGCGTCGTTCGGGCTCAATTCCTGGTCTTCGGTCAGGACTGCGATCCGTTCGCCCTGAGACAAGTGGCTGAGAAGGGATTCGATCAGCGAGGCAGCTTCTGGCGGCAAGGACAATGTCTGATCGTCGCCGCCTCGGCGCTTGATGTGCACCTCGATCTGGTCACCCTTGGCGAGCTTCCGAAGGCTGCCGGTTGCCTTGCGGTCGGCGTCGGACAATTCGACGAACTGAAGCACCTGAGCGGTCATGGTCGTCCTCCTATCCAGCTCAGCATAGCGACGATTGCGTTTAACTGCAATATCTGAAAGAGGAGCACCGAATCCAAATATTGTAAATCGATCCGGTATCTCGGCACCGTTTCGGAAAACTGGCAGCAATGGCAAAATACCGCCGTAATCCTCAATTAGATCAATGGTTTACCAAAAGAAGCACAATTTATCTTATGGAAACTCGTAGGGCCATGTGCAGCGAGCGCATCGGCAAGCTGAATGGCAAAACCACCCGGCCGGGCTTGTATAAGTGCTACGCCTGCAAGAAGCCGTTCACCGTCCGCATGGGCACCATTTTCGAGTCCAGCCACGTGCCGCTCCGGGTTTGGCTGCAAGCCATGTACCTGATGTGCAGCAGTAAGAAGGGCATCAGCACCCGCCAGTTGCAGCGCACTTTTGGGTGTGGCCTCAAAACTGCTTGGTTTCTTGGCCACCGTATCCGCGAGGCAATGGCTTCCAGCTCTACCGAGCCGATGGGCGGTCCCGGCGTCGTCAAAACTCCAAACAAACAGATCACCGAAGCCGCGCCAAAAATCATTACCGTTCGCCGCGCCTAAAGTATGAACAGCCGGCCCCTGCCATTGCCAACGCTCCGGCAAACAGAGCAAAGAAAGAGTCGACCCTCATAAAAAATTTCTTGGAAGGATTCAGGTGATTGCGACGGGTTCCAAAGCGCCGTCATCCCTTCCGTTACGCAGATCGTCCGCGGCAGAAAGAGCGCCGCCTGCATAAAAACGTGAGTATGACGAGGACGGTTAACTCTGGCATCCTGATCGCGGCATCGCGCTGAAATGGTGTACTTGACGTGTCCGGCCATTGGCCGTACTTTTTTTACAGGAGACAAGACATGGCCAACCCAGCTTTGAAACCCAATAGCAGCCGTGTCCGTGGTGAGCGTCTGGAGACGCGGGTCACGGCCGAACAGAAGAACCTCATCGAACACGCAGCCGCGCTGCAGGGCCGGACGGTAACCGATTTCGTGCTGACCAGCGTGCAGGAAGCCGCTCGGCTGGCGATCGAAGAGCACCAACGCCTGGACCTGTCGGTTCGGGACAGCCGGGCATTCGTGGAGGCTCTGATCAATCCGCAGCCGGTAAACGATCGTCTGCGCGAGACAGTGCGCCGGTATCGACAAGCCACTGGTAGCTGACAAGTGGCTGGTCCAGCCGACGATGCGCTCCGGGTCGAAGTTCTAGGTCCGCAGCATGACCGGGCTGCGTTCCAGAGCGGCGTAGAACCGCTCGATCGCTATTTCCGGGTCCAGGCCAGTCAAGACGCTCGGAAGAGCATAGCCGCTCCGTTCGTGTTGGTGCTTCCCGATGGTGCGATCGGAGGGTACTACACCTTGTCGGCGACGAGCGTGAACCTCGCGGAATTGCCGGCGCAGTCCACCCAAAATCTGCCGTGCTATCCCCTCGTACCGGCTACCCTCCTCGGGCGGCTGGCGGTAGATCGGCGCTATAAGGGCATTTGGGCGGTAGATCGGCGCTATCTGGGGATTGGGTATGGGCGGTTTTTGCTGGCCGATGCGCTGTTCCGATCGGTACGCAGCGAGATCGCGTCTTTCGCGGTGATCGTCAACGCCAAGGACGAGAGCGCTCGTCGGTTTTATAATCGCGAGAACTTTGTGCCATTTCCAGACCAGCCGATGAAGCTGTTTCGGCCGATGACCGACATCGCGAACCTGTTCGAGTGAGATGCCATGTACAGGGGATTGCGGCATCACCGAACAACTTGGCGATTTAAGACTACAAGCCCGGCCTATCAAACGCAGCCAAGCCGAGGACAATTTGGAAGCAGCACTTGATGAGGCCATCAGGCTCGCCAAATCTCACGATGCCGCCTTTCTACCGGGTTGGTGCGGTCCGGTCGCCGGATGAAGCAGGACTCGCTCGCGGGACTATCGGTTGCCGGCCTGTTATTACCCTCCGCCATCGCTTACGCCGCGATCGCTGGGCTGTCGCCCGATCACGCGATCATCGCGACCATCATAGGGCTCGGAGTTTACTCGCTGGCCGGCCGCAGCCCCCTCCGTGCCAATGACGATGAGACACGGACCCGCCGGGAATTTACACTCGGGGGCGTAGAAGGTTTACATCGATCATGCCTATGACTTCAAAGCCACTGAACGACGTGACGGCGGGCGGCGGCGCAGCCGGCCTCCGCAGGCCGACGGTCGTGCCGGCGCCCGCCGTCACGTCGCCCGAAATATCTGAGCGACCGACGCGCCGGACCCGCACAGCGCAGGACAAACTGCGGATCCTAGAGGAAACCGATCGAGTTGCCAGTTCCGGCGGCATCACGGCCAATTTGCGCCGCGAGGGCCTGTACTCCTCAGCCTGACAGACTGGCGCCGGCAGCGCGAAGCCGGCTCTTGTGGCGCGCTGGCGTTTAAAAAGCGTGGCCGCAAAACCGAGCCGGCCAATCCGATAGCAACCGAATTTGTGACCTTGAAGCGCGATCATCTGCGCCTGCAGCGCCGCTTGGCTCGGGCTGAAGCCGTGCTCAGCCAGGATGGCCCGAAGTAACGAAACGGCCAAATTTCCCACATAAGCAGACAAACCGAGAACGCTGAGCCGGCCGAATCGAGGCATTCCTTGGGTTTTTATTGATTTTATTTGATCTGCGCTGGTTTGTTGCGGTGACGGAAAACACATCAGACCGTCCGAAAACTCGGGAAGCAGGATTCCGCTGGATCGTTGGGCAGTGTATAATCTGCGGATGGCATATATTGAGGGACATGTTCGAGACCAGATGCTGCTTCTGCCGGCGTCGGTCGACGATTATATGGCAGCGGATAATCCGGTGCGGTTCATTGAGGCGTTTGTCGACGACCTCGACCTGGGCGAGGCGGGTTTCCATCGGTCACGGCCAAGTGCGACGGGCAGGCCCGGTTACGCTCCAGACGATCTCCTGAAGCTCTATCTATACGGATATCTGAACCGAGTGCGGTCGAGCCGGCGACTGGCGGCGGAGGCTGGTCGTAACCTCGAGGCAATGTGGTTGCTTCGGGGGCTCCGGCCCGACTTTCGCACCATTGCTGACTTCCGGCGCGACAATCGCGATGCGTTCAAGGCGGTGTTCCGCGCGTTCGTTGCTCTGTGCCGTCGGCTCGATCTGTTCGGGCGCGAGCTACTAGTGGTTGACGGCACGCGATTGAAGGCGGTGAACAGTCGCCGGCGCAACTTTACGCGTGAGAAGCTGACCGAGTGGATCAGGCAAGTCGACGAGCGGATTGAGAAATATCTATCCTGCCTCGACCGTGCCGACGAAGTCGAAAGCGATGGCGCCACCCTGCGCGCCGCGGCACTGGCAGCGAAAATCGCGAAGATGCGTGAGCGTCGCCAGGCACATGAAGCCATGCTGGCCGAGTTGGTCGCCAGCGGCGAGAGCCAGATATCGCTGACGGATCCCGATGCGCGCGGAATGGCGACCCATCCAAAAGTTGGTGTCGGCTACAACGCGCAGGTTGCCGTCGATGCCAAGCACAAGCTGATCGTCGAGCAGCATGTTACTAACGCCGGCAGCGACCTTGGTCTGCTGGCGCAGACTGCGGGTGCGGCCAGAGAACTCCTGGGTGTCGAGCGGATCGATGCGGTGGCCGACATGGGATACTATAAGGGCGAGGATATCGAAGCCTGCGAAGGCGTCGGTGTCACCCCTTATGTCGCCCGTCCGCAGCGCGGCGCTGCCGTCCGCGAGGGTCGCTTCGCCAAGGACGAATTCTTCTACGATTCGGCAGGAGACTTCTATCGCTGCCCAGGCGACCATCATCTCGTTCCGGTCCAGCAGTCGGAAAAGAACGGGCATCGCTCCATCCACTACAGCAACAAAGATGCCTGCCGTGACTGCGCGCTAAAACCGCAATGCACCGGAGGTAGTGCTCGGCGTATTGCGCGCTGGGAGCGGTGCTCGACCGCATGGCCGAGCGGCTCGCTGCACGGCCCGATATTCTTGCTAGGCGCCGCGAAACGGTCGAGCACCCGTTCGGCTCCATCAAACAGTGGATGAACCAAGGCGCCTTCCTGATGAAGGGCCTTAGCAACGTACGCGGTGAGTTCAGCCTGACTGCATTTGCCTACAATCTCAGGCGCGCCATCACCATCGTCGGCGTACCGGCACTGGTCAGAGCTGCGCAAGCCTGAGCCAGCATTTTGCTGATGCCACCGGTCAAATCGCGCCCGCAGGGCTTTCCCACAAGCCCGTTCCGGCTTTCACTGGCGCCAGAAGGCCGCCAACTGCGTTTCACAGCGTTTTCGGGCGCCTGACCCCGGTGCGTTCCTCAAGGCTAGGAGTTTTCGGACGGTCTGATATGTTTTCCGTCATGGTCCTCCCGCCGAACTTTACCAGGCAGCCTGATGTTCCGCTTTTGTCCGCTTATGTGGGAAATTTGGACGTTTCGTTACTTCGGGCCTAGATGTTGGCGCCGGTTGAGTTGACCGTGCTGGCCTGGTTGCTGTTGTAGACCTGCGCGCGGGCGGCGGGGGGCGGGACGAGAATGACGCTCCACGCAATGACCGAGACGCTGCACAGCAGCGTGGCTTGCAGCGCGGCATGCTTGCCGGGGGGCTTGTTTTTAATATGCAACATTACGATTGTTCCCATGCACGGTGACGCGAGCCGGCGACGGTTTTTCGTTCGGAGATTACATAGACTAGTGAAATGATGGGATTCATTGCACAAGCTACTATCTGGCGCTGAAATGTGGATTCCGGAGGGAATCGGATTACAATTTATTTACGGGGTTTCAGCAACGTTTCTGATTCTCAGTTTTTGCGTTGCAGGGTCTCATAATTAGTTTGGTTTCTTGTTTTTGACGGAATGATGGGCAAGTCATGGATGTCGGTTCCGGCCTTTGCCGGAATGACGCGGCGGGCAGGTGTCGCGTTGTACAAAACGAGCTCTGCCTACTTCTATATGGAAATTTCTTCTACTTGACGAAAATTCTGGGTAACGGTCCTTTGGACGATGAAAACAAAACCGGAGTTGCATCTAGCCTTAGTGATTTCCGCTGTTGATGTGAAATTCACTGAGGGATGTTGGTCGATTTGTGCCCGATTTTACCGTGCCTAAAACCGCCGGACGGCACTCGCAACGGTGGCGTTAGCTCTCGCGTAATGCCTCAACCGCCGGCGGATAGCCCAGGCCCATAGCGCTGCGTGGCAACAGGGCGGCCCGCCGAGTGAGCAACGGTCACACCGCCCATGGACGGTCCCGCCCTACAACGATTCGAGGGGAAACATAGGGCGTCCACTATTGAGACCATAAAGAGAACATAGCGAAGCTGGCGGACAGAGTCGCGTCGCGGTCGGCCGCGCGTTATAAGCGCGCATGTGCGGGCGTTACGTCATTTCTTCATCAACCGTTGCAATCCGGCAGTTTGTCCGGGCGAGCAACCTCGAGCCAAAATTCGCGCCAAACTGGAATGTCGCCCCGACCCAAGCTGGTCTAGTGATCCGGGTGGACCGAGAGACGGGCAAGCGGCATATCGACGCGCTGACTTGGGGCTTAATTCCGCGCTGGCCAACCGGTCCGAAGCCGGTTGTGAGGCCCATCAATGCCCGAGTAGAGACTTTGACGACAATCCCCATGTTCCGGCGCGCGAACCGCTGCCTGGTGGCTGCGGATGCGTTTTATGAATGGCGGCGTAAGAAGGCTGGGACCTTGCCCTACGCCATCGCCCGGCGGGATGGCGAGCCGATCATGTTCGCGGGTCTATGGGATGCCTGGCGGACGCCAAACGGCGAAATCCTGCAAACTTTTGCCATCACCACCACCACGGCGAACGCGATGATGGCGGCAATTTATAACCGTATGCCGGTGGTTTTAGAGCGAGACGCCTGGCCGGTGTGGCTTGGCGAGGAATCGGGCGATCACCTTGCCGTCTTGCGGCCGTCGGGTGAGGACGTTTTGCGGGCCGTTCCGGTGAGCCGGGCGGTGAATAACGTCCTTAACAATGGCCCGACATTGCTTGATCCGGTTTGACGATAGAGGAACGGCCACGGACGGCCACATTTGTGTTTTCTGGCACTTATCGACCGGTGCCCTATACGCGCTTCGACCTCTGCACCATGCAGGGCGGGATATCGTGGCGTTGAGGATCGAGCGCCTTCGTCATTTGATCTGGAACGGTTATCACCGCGAGGCACGCCATGAATTGTTCGGAATGCGTCATTTGGCGTCCGACGTCGCGTATATGAATGGAAAGACGTTCCGGCCGCCGATTGTGCGGCTACTCTGGAACTGCGACGAACTCCGCCGGTCTCTCGCAAACAATTCTGACTCGCTTATCGACTATGGCGAGCGATATCAGTCCAAACTGCCTATCTCGACGTCCCGGGAAGAAGGATGCGACGATGAGATCACCAACGCCCGAGTCGCAAAGAGGCAACGGATGCGGCCGGCATCTCAACGCGCTCATTGCATGTCAAACGTTCACGCAGCCGTGCTGGACGGCCGCTTAAAAGCGCCGGTATATCTCGCGCTCGACGCCTCGCGGACCAGAACTTTTTCTCCTCTCTGAAAATATGTAATTCCCCACACTTAAGTGCAACGTCTCAGCCAGCGCGGACGGCGGCTTCATCTCCGGCAAGTTGATTCGCGGCAACAGCGGCGATTACATGATATGAGCGCCTGAAACATCCAGTCCGTCACAATAAGAGGGCTCCGCCCCAATTATAATACAAATCCGTCCAAGATCTCAAACCCCTGCGCGGTATCCGCTATCCTGGCGTTTCACCCCACCGGCCCTCCCGCCTCCACCAACAAAGCCCAAAAATCTAACAAATAAAAAGACTACCAAACCAAGAACCCCATTCTCCAACAACAACTCCAAAACTTCCCTACAAAATCGTAATCAATTATCGCGGCGCCCAGTGCCGATTCTTGCTTGCGAAAATGAAAAACTCATTTCATCATGTGATCCCTGGGCAGAAAATTACCGCCGGCTGGCGCTACCGCGCATGGGAACAACTTAAATGTTAAACAATCAAAACAGGAATCCTGGCAAGCACGCCGCGCTGCAAACCACGCTGCTGTGCAGCGTCTCCCTCATAGCCTGTAGCGTCATCGTCGCCCGGCCCCACGCCGCCCGGGCGCAAGCCTACAACGGCAGCCAGCTCACTACCGTCAATTCCACCGGCGCCAACATCTACATCGGCCCCGCCGGCCTCCTCACCGGCCAGCCCGGCGTCAGCATCGGCACCCTCACCGCCACAATTTCCAATCAGGGTACAGTCAGCAGCGTCACGACCGGCATACTTAACGCCAGCACCATCGGCACCCTCTCCAGCACCGGCACCATCTCCGGAACGACGATCTACGGCGTTTACAATAACGCCGGCAGCATCGGCACCCTCATCAACGCCGCCGAAGGCACCATCAGCGGCGGCCAAATCGGCATCGGCAACTACGGCAGCATCGCCACATTCAGCAACACCGGCAGCATTTCCGGCGGTAAAACCGGTATCTTCAATTCCGGCCTCTCTGATAGCGGCGTTATCAATACACTCAGCAACAGCGGGTCAGTCTCCGGTTCCACTTACGGCATTACCAACGAAGGCAGTATAGACACGTTGGCCAATAGCGGTACCATTACCGGGGTCGACGCCGGCATCTATGATTTTCTTCAGTTTAACCCGGGAACAACCCCGCCCGTCAACATCGCCACCATTGTCAACAGCGGCAATATCTCCAGCACCAGCGGCTACGGAATTTCCAACATTGATACGATCGGATCGCTGTTCAACAGCGGCACGATCTCCGGTGGCGCGGCCGGGGTTGAAAATCAAGCCAACATCGTGCAATCCGATTGCTGCATAACGGCGGCAGTTTTCGTGGGCACGATAAACGCGCTAACGAATACCGGCAAAATCTCGGGCGGCAAGACCGGCATCTTAAATACCAGCTTGTACGCTACAGGCATAATCAACACACTTAGCAACAGCGGGTCAGTCTCCGGTTCCACCAACGGCATTACCAACTTCGGCAATATCGCGACCCTCTCCAACAGCGGGACCATCGCCGGCATCGTAGGTATTAACAATTATGCCGGCTTCACCGATACCCTTGCCAACGCCGGTGCGATCATGGGCGTCAGTAGCGGCATCATAAATCTCAACGGCGGC
>Ga0116227_10011490_pt1 | contig 14853 bp, 13 predicted proteins | sample S1TSphgellanicum_FD_89693 | JGI IMG/M metagenome (GOLD analysis project Ga0116227, IMG submission 89693) | Host-associated microbial communities from peat moss isolated from Minnesota, USA - S1T2_Fb - Sphagnum magellanicum MG | ecosystem: Host-associated > Plants > Peat moss > Unclassified... | reverse complement strand
GAAGCCGATGCCAGTAAAAACTCTTGTTTCAATCGAATCCTTTTTCCGAGCTCATGGTTGTCGTTCGGATAGAGAACGTCGGTTAAAGCCGTATTTTCTTCGGCTCCCAGCTGTCCCGCGTTAAATCGTTGAAGTTGGAAGTTTCTCGGGGATTCTTTCGTTGTCCAAAGCCTTAGTGTATTGACGTTAAAGTCTCCCGATTCCTTATACCCTATGATAGGTATTTCGTAAGGAAGCGCTCTCACCTCTTCGTATTCGGTCAAATCAAATACCTCTTCTCCCCTCTTGTTAACCGAGGGCACTTCTTTCCCGCAATAGTACACGCTTGCAGCGTGCATATCTTTTCTAAATTCCCAGGGGTTTTCATGAAGGAGCCACGCATCCGGTCTTTCCACTTGAACTCCGTTCCAAATTTCTTGTTCAAAAATTCCGTATTGATAGCGAAGTCCGTAAGCGATCGCAGGATACTGCTGTGTTGCCAAAGAATCAAGAAGGCAAGAGGCGAGTCTGCCGAGTCCCCCGTTTCCGAGCCCCGGATCGGATTCGTAAAAAAGCTCCTCATCCAACGAGCGGTGCATTTTTTTCATCACCGCCTTTACCAATTTCACGGCGTGGATATTGGAAACGTTATTTCCCATAAACCGCCCCGGCATGTACTCCATGCATAGGTAATATACCGTTCGAACTTGCTCCTTTCTGTAAGTCTTCGCGGTAGCGGCCCAATTTACCATCAACTCTTCCCTTAGAGTCAAGGCGAACGCCCGATAAAATTCTTCGGGATTGGCTTCGTTTACAGCGACGCCCATAGACGTAATAAGATAATGCTGAATTTTTCTTGAGATCATTTCCGCTTTGAAATCCAAATCGGTATCCATGTCGTTTTCCTCGGTTGCTTACAAGTGCGTGATATATATCCTCTTTTTCCATTTTTTTCTTTAAAAAGATTTTCTCTTTTCTTTAGGATGGGCCTAAACGATGTAGGGAGATATCCATGTCCGAAGAATATGAACTGATTGTTATAGGGACCGGGCCTGCCGGAGAAAAAGCGGCCGTGAAAGCAGCTTACTTCGGACACAAAGTCGCCGTAGTGGAAAAAGAAAAAACGTTCGGAGGTGCAGGGGTCGTCACGGGAACTTTGCCCTCAAAAACGTTAAAAGAAACGGCACTTTATCTCTCGGGTAAATATGAAAAAGCCGCTTTCGGTATAGAAACAAGCCCCATTCATAAAGCTTCTTTGGAAGATTTTATGTACCGAAAGAACCAAGTGCTCAACATCGTATCGCAAGAGATTCGAGATAATTTACAAAGACACCAAGCGGAGATCTTCCGGGGAACGGCTTCCATTGACGACCCTCATACGGTATCGATAGCTTCGGAAGACGGAAGTATCAAGAAGATAACGGGTAAATATATTTTAATTGCAACGGGATCTTATCCTTATCATCCTCCGGGAATTCCGTTCGACGGCGATCGCATTCACGATTCGGACTCCATTTTACACATCAATCGAATTCCCTCTTCTCTTTGTATCGTCGGCGCGGGAGTGATAGGGTGCGAATACGCTACCATTTTTTCTTCGATGGGGACAAAGGTTTACCTTGTAAACGATAAAGAATCCATCTTGCCTCAAATTGATCGGGAATTTTCTTCGGCTCTCGTATCACAGATGCACGACGACGGAATTGAGATCCTTTTCAACACGAAAATTAAATCCGTTGAAGTTCCAAAAGAAAAAGAGAAGCTCGTTATCGTGCGACTCGAGAGCGGAAGAACTCTCGAAGTGGATATGTATCTGTTTGCTGCGGGACGAAGCGGCGTTACGAAATCCCTCGGTTGCGATAAACTCGGACTCAAATTTGGTAAGCGAGACTTTTTACAAGTCGACTCTCAATACAGAACAAATATTCCGAACATATTTGCAGCAGGCGACGTAATAGGATTCCCTGCTTTGGCAAGTACGAGTATGGATCAGGGAAGGGTAGCCGTCGCTCATATGTTCCAAACGCAAGATTTGGAACACCTCCCCTCTTTCTTTCCGTACGGAATTTATACCATTCCCGAAGTGTCCATGGTCGGGAAAACGGAAGAAGAAATGATCGCTTCGGGAATTCCCTATTGTTGCGGGAAAGCAAGATATGCCGATATGGCGAGGGGAAGAATAATGGGGACCAAGAACGGAATGCTGAAGATGATTTTTCGCAAAGATGATTTAAAAATCTGCGGAATTCACATTATCGGTTATCTTGCAACGGAGATTATCCACTTCGGACTCGAGGTTGTTGAATCGGGGTTAACCGTATATGATATCATCGGTAAAGTTTTCAATTATCCCACACTCCACGACCTGTATAAATACGCAGCTTATGACGGGCTTAGCAACCTCTCCGGGCATAAAATTAAACCGTAGAACTTTGAAGCCGAATCCGATTTTGATTCCCGTCTATATAAACTCGATGTTACATGTTTGATGCCTTTGCCAAAAGGTAAAGCCTATTTCAAACAGCCTATATCGACTCCGAAATAGCAGGCGTAAACTAAATTTGATAGGTTTTTATGGTTACTTCGTAGGATTCGAAATTCATGCTGTCGCTACCGCTACCTATTCATAAGAAGGGGCTATTCGTATGAAGGCTCACTCCTCACCAATCTGTGATCCGGTATAAAAAATATTTACCTATCCGAGTAATTAAGCGGATAATTAAATTCGTTAAAAAAAGAAAAACACTCGGAAGAAGCGTTGCAATAAAAAACTTAACGTGTTAGAATTTATGGACTATTTTACAATTTTAAAGGTGTGAATTATGTGGCAACAGAGCTTCCATATTCTAAATGCAATAGATTCTTTTTTTTGGGGAAACGTTGCTTTTGCTTTGATAATGGGAGTGGGCATTTACTTCACCTTTAGAGTGCGCTTTTTTCAGATCCTCTCCTTACCGAAGTTTGTAAAAATATTTTATGACTTTCTAAAACCCTCCTCTTCCAAAGTTGTCGGAGTCCATCCTGTTAAAATATTTTTCACCTCCATGGGGGGTATGATCGGTATCGGAAACATCGTAGGAATCGTTACGGCTCTGCAAATCGGCGGGCCGGGAGCTCTATTTTGGGTCTGGGTCGCAGCTCTTTTCGGTTCGATTATCAAATACTCCGAAATATTCTTGGGCCTTAAATATCGAATTCGCAATTCCGAAGGCGGATATGACGGGGGCCCTATCTACTTTTTAAAAGCGGCGTTTAAGGTCTCATGGGTTCCTTTTACGGCAGCGGCTCTCCTTTGTATTTACGGAGTCGAGGTTTACCAATTCAACATCCTAACAGCCTGTTTATCAACAAGCTGGGGTATAAGCAAAGTATTAATTGCCTCGGGGCTTCTCGTTTTGGTGTTAATCGCAGGACTCGGCGGAGTAAAACGAATCTCCAAAATCTGCACCCTCGTGATGCCCATTTTCGTCCTTGTATACGTATCTATGAGCTTTTGGATCATATTCCAAGAATTCCATCAACTCCCCTCCATATTCTCTTCCGTATTTAAATCGGCATTCAACGGCCATGCGGCGGTCGGGGGATTTGCAGGGAGCAGCGTCCTACTCGCCATCCAACACGGGATTGCCAGAGCGGCTTACTCCTCGGATCTCGGAATCGGGTACGACTCAATCATCCAAAGCGAATCGAGCACGGTTCACCCCGAAAAACAGGCCAGCCTTGCGATCATCGGCGTTTTTATCGACAACTTCATTTGTACTCTAAGCATACTGATCGTTCTTTTGACCGGCCTTTGGAAAGCTGTTCCCTCGATTGAAATATCCGAACTTGTAAAAACGTCACTTAGCCTCTATTTCCCTTACATGCAAATATTCATGCCCGCATTTTTATTCATGACGGGATATACAACTGTAATTGCTTACTTTTGCGTCGGCAACAAATGCGCTCGTTTTATTTCTCCTAAATACGGGGAGAAACTCTACGTGATTTACGCCTCCGTCGCTTTTTTCTTTTTTTCTTTCTTCGATCAGTCGGTAGCACTGCTCGTGATGTCAATCGCGGGAGCCTTACTACTGATTGTCAACCTCATCGGAATTATAAGACTGAGAGAGCAAGTTTCTTTTTCCACAACGCCCACAACCGATCTTTTACCGGAACCTGCGTTAGAAAAGTCTTAATCTAAAAAACACGAAAAACAGTTACTCAAAATCGTCACATCCGCTATAACCAAAAATAAAAGAGGACTCGACAGATTATATGTTATACGAGTAAAGTGGAATGGCCTCGCCGGAGAGCGTTAACCCCCTTAATGGAATTATGATGCAAAAACTACGATTTTTACTCCCCTTCTTATCCGCTTTGCTGCTTTTGGCAGGGTGCCAAAAAATGTCGGTCATCGTAACCGGGGTCGATGAAAGAGAAGCTAACGAGATGATCGTTTTCTTAGCGAGCAAAGGAATAGCCGCATCCAAATCCCCCTTCACCTCTTCCGCTCCCGGGGGCGCGCAAGGCGGTTCCAAGTGGACTATTTCCGTGGATCAAAAAAAATCCACCGAAGCGATGGCAGTCTTGAACCAAAACGGACTCCCGAGAATTAAAGGCCCCAATCTTCTCGATCTTTTCGGAAAACAGGGGATGATGTCCTCCGAAAAAGAAGATACGATTCGTTATCAAGCCGGCCTATCGGAGCAAATAGCGGGAACAATCCGAAAAATTGACGGCGTCATAGACGCAAACGTGCAAATCTCTTTCCCTTCTTCCGACAGCTCGAACTCATCCCTCCCTTGGGAACAAAATACTCAACAAAAAATCACCGCGGCAGTTTACGTAAAACATCAAGGCATTTTAGACGACCCCAACAGCCACCTCGTGATCAAAATCAAACGACTTGTAGCGGGGAGCGTAAACGGTCTCGATATTAACGACGTGACCGTAATTTCCGACAAAGCTCGTTTTGCAGATATCCTCCCCTCGCAAACCTCCGAAACCCTTACCCCCGGAATGGGAGATGAAGACTATGTGAGTATTTGGTCGATTGTGATGAGCAAAAGCTCTGCGGCAAGATTTAGAGTCGTATTTTTCTTTCTCTGCTTTTTCATGATCATTTTTGCCGTCTTTGCAGCTTGGCTGATCTGGAAAATCTACCCGACTTTAAAAGCAAGAGGAGGGTTAAAACAATTACTGCAACCGAGTCCTTTCGTCGAAGCGGAGTCCCAAGTAAAAGCTGATAAACCCGTGGAGGAAACGCCTCCTCCTTCCCCCCCCCCCGCCGAGGCAACTCCTCCTTCTCAAGGCCCTTCCCCTCAAGGTACCCCCTGATCTATGGAAAGAATTGAATGGCTTGTTTGCCGTGCTTTCATTGATAAACAAACTCGGGAAACGAAAGAAGCTATTCTTTCGGTTTTATCCCCGGAACAAAAAAAGAAAATCCTCGCTCTCCCCCCTGCCGCATCCGATCTGAGTTTAGGATTTGATAAAGTCAAATATCTGTTAACCCGAAGTCATTATTCTTGGTTTGCGCCGTTTCTGAGAACCCTGTCGGAAAATGAAATTTCTCTGTTCCTTGCCGCTTTCCCCGAAAAAAAAGCGGAAGCTCTTGGAAAACTGCTATTATTTTCTTCTCCCCTTTTCCCTTTAACCCGAATCGGTCAAAACTTTTTGCAAAAAAAACTCGCAGCCTCCTTACTTAAACACATCCCGAACTTGCCTCCGCCCGAAGCTCTCCCTCAGTCTCCTTTAAACTCCTTGCTCGAGCTTGAAAGCGAGACGCTTGAACTCCTCGTTGATTTTTTAGGGCTTTACGACCTGGCCGCCGAGATGCGACTCATTATAGATAAAGTTACAGTGAAAAAAATCGGCGCGGCTCTTTCGCCGGAAAAAGCTCTTTTCTTTTCAAATTTCGTCAATCGATTGGAACCTTCTCCCTTTAAAAGGATGGAACTAGCTTCATGGAACGGAAAGACGGAAGACCTTCTTCTCTTAATCACCAAGAGCGGCCTAAACAGACTCGCAAAAGCTCTTTACGCGGAAGATCCCGGACTGTTCGAATACATTAAATTAAGAATGAGTACCGACAAAGCTACCTTGTTCTCTTCTTTTTACAAGGAAGCCGAACCTCGTAAAGCGTATAACCTCCTAAAAAGACAAATCCCGGAAGTGCTAACTTTTTTCAAAAAACATAACCTTCAGGCTCCTTCATGACACTTTTTTCTTTTCTTTCCCAAGGAACTCTATCGATTGAACCCGGGAAAAAAATTGTTCCCTCAAAGGAATTCAGCCTCCTCCTGGAAGCTAAAAAAGTTCTCGAGAAAGCGAAAGAGGATGCAGAAGCATACGGCAAAAAGACCGAAGCCGAGTGTCAAGAGTTAAAAAAGAAGGCAGCAAAAGAAGGCTTTGAAGAAGGCCTTAAAAATTTCAATATCCACATTTTGTCTTTGGAAGAAGAAGCTAAAAAACTCTATTTGGAGATGCAAAAAGTAATCCTTCCCCTCGCTTTGAAAGCGGCTAAAAAAATTGTGAGCAAAGAACTTGAAGTTGACCCCGAAACGATCGTAGATATCGTAATACAAGCACTCGCTCCCGTTAAACAAAGCAAAAAAATTAAAATCTTCGTGAATAAGGCCGATTTGGAAATTCTCGAAAAAGAAAAACCCAAGTTGAAAGAACTATTCGAACATTTACAGGTCTTGTCCGTGCAAGAGCGTTCCGATATAGAAACCGGAGGTTGTATCATAGAAACCGAATCGGGGATCATCAATGCTACGGCGGAAAATCAATGGAAAGCGCTCGAAAACGCTTTTGCAAAACACAAATAATAATCTTCTTTCTCAAAAAAATCCAAAATAGTGTACAAGTGGAGCAACTCTTGTATTAGGATGACACATGCCAAGGCGATCTCTCTTATGTAAAAGTCTCTTATTTCTTGTTATTTTCCTAATCGGATCAGGCAGTTTATTTGCTGCGGAAGGTTCCGCTTCCCCTTATCAAGATCCCGACTCTTTCCCCTCCCCTTCGATTATGATGCAGATGACGGTACTCACCTGCGTTGCCGTCCTCCCGTTTGTCGTGATGATGTTAACCTCTTATATAAAAGTCGTAATTGTTCTCTCCCTCTTGCGTAACGCTCTCGGAGTGCAACAAGCCCCTCCGAACCAAGTTCTGAACGGAATTGCTATCTTAATTACAATATACGTTATGTTTCCGACCGGGCTTTCCATGTATAAAGCAGCCTCTTCGATGCCGAATGTAAAAAGTCCGACCGAGCTCTTTTCGGGTCCCACTGCAGGCTATATTATAGAATTGGTAGATCACGTCAAAGAGCCTCTGAAAGAGTTCTTACAGAGAAATACAACGCCGAAACACATCGGGGGATTTTATCAACTCGCTCACAGAACGTTCCCCGAAGAAGCAAGAAAAGTTATCAAACCGAATGATTTTTTAATTTTGATCCCCTCCTTTATTACATCTCAGCTCAAAGCCGCTTTTGAAGTCGGCGTTTTGATTTATCTCCCGTTCTTTGTGATTGACCTGGTCACCTCCAACATTTTGCTTGCGATGGGTATGATGATGCTTTCTCCTCTTACAATCGCCTTGCCTTTAAAACTTCTTTTAATTGTTATGATAGACGGGTGGACTTTGATTATCCAGGGACTTGTTCTCTCTTTTCGTTAAATTTAAGCAAGGGTTCATATGTACAGCGTAGAAATTTATCAGCTCAGCTACCAAGCCTTATTGCTCATTCTTATATTGTCCGGCCCTCCAATTTTAATTAGTACGGCTCTCGGCTTGTTCGTTGCCATTTTTCAGGCCGCAACACAAATTCAAGAGCAAACGCTCTCTTCCATGGTCAAGCTTGTAGCGGTGATTCTTACTCTGTTTGTACTCGGAGGGTGGTTAGGTTCGCAGATCATGCAATACACGCTAAATATATTCCTAAACTTCCCCAGATGGTCCAGCGGATAAAAATTACTCTTTATGACAATTGACCAAATTTATTCCGAATTCTTTTCTAAGCTCTACGAATTTTCCCCCTTTTCTGCATCTTCGGTATTTGTACTCGCTCTTTTTAGATTAGGCCCGATCGTGACTTTGGCTCCTTTCTTGGGAGCGAAACTTCCGACCGGCCCTAAGATGGGGCTTCTGATCATTTTAACTATCGTATTTTTGCCTCAGATTGCCCTGACGACGGGTACTCCCGTTTTATACACTCCCGAACTGATCTACCTCTGTATCAAAGAAGTTTTTATCGGATTTATTCTGGCTTTTTTGATCAATATCCCGTTTCAGTTTGCTTCAACGGCAGGTTTTTTGATTGACTTCTTGAGAGGAGCCTCTTCTCTTCAAATAACCGATCAATTCTCTCAAGGGCAAACTTCCCCGATAGGCAACCTCTATAATTACGTTCTAATCGCCGTATTCTATAATTTGGGAGGAGCTTTTTATTTTTTCAACAGCATCTTTACCTCTTATACCCTTATTCCGGCAGACGCCTTCATCAATCCCCTCTTCTTTAGCGCCGGGCAGCCCTTCTGGACAGTCATTATGGCCCTCACCACTAAAGTCCTGGCTCTCGCGATCCAACTCTCCGCTCCCTCTCTTCTTGCCATCTTGATGACCGAAGTTTTTTTAGGTATTGCCAATAGGCTAGCCCCTCAAGTCCAGATTGCGTATTTGGGGCTGGCGATAAAATCCCTTCTCGGACTTGCTCTTCTTTGCATGGGTTGGATGTTTATCTTACAACAAGTTGAAAAACAAACCCTCCTGTGGTTAAAAGAGATCGATGCCCTTCTGCTCTTAATCCCCGTAAAAGGCTAAGGGTCTATATAATTCGAAATCCAGTTCTCTATCGTTTTTTTCTGACTCGACGACAGTTCATATTTGTATATCCATCTCGAAACGGTCATCAAGGCCGATCCGTGATCCACTTTTCTTTTTAATATCTTCGAAGCTATCCCCGAAAGTTCATCCAATCCCGAAGCCATTTTGGGGAAAATGAACGCATAGAAATCGCAAAAAGTCTTTGCCTCTTCAATCGGAAAATCTCGTATTTTTTGGAGCCTAAAGAGCAGGTCTTCAACATCTATCTCGGCTTGACGGAGTGCCAGGTACTTCTCAAGTTCTACTTCAAAGGAAGAGAGCCCTTCAACAAATCGCGTTAACTCGACGGCTTCCGAAGAATTAAGCGGCTTGCGATATTGCGGCCACTCGAGTGACTGAGCAACAAACCCCGGGTTAAAACCGGTCTCGGTTCTGTACGGATAATTCCGATACCCGAACCCCGATTCCACGTCAAAAAATCGAATATGCCCGAGAGGATTGATTCCCACATTTTGAGCAACAAGATCGTTGATCCCTAAAAGATATGCGGTGAAATGCGCTTTCCAGTATTCTTCTACTCCCACTTTTCGAGCTTCGCTTGAAACCGATTCTATCACCCTCTCTTTGCTAAATGAAAGAGGCTCCATTCTTTGAACAATAACTATTTTCCCTCCGATTTCAAGAGGAAAAGAGGGGACCAGAAAATCAGCTCCTCCGGTCAAACAAGCCACTTCCCAAGCAAAAAATTCGATTGTATTATTACACGATCTTTTTTTGACCACAAGACCTTCTCTCGGCCTCAAGATTACAAGCTTTTGGTCGAAAGCCGCGGCTCTAATTTGATTCAAAAGTAAAAAGTCTTTGAGAAGTCCTTTTCTCGACTTGAGGAACCAACGATAAGAATCTAAATAGGGCTGTTTTAGCAGCTCGAAATTTTGGATTACTTCTTGAGTTTTCCTGTCAAATTCTTCGTTCCATTCGGCTTCCAAGGACGATAGATTAAAAAAAAGACACCCTCCGGTCAGAAACAAAAAAATTTTCAGCCCTTCTAACATGTTAATTCCCTGTGCAAATACTAAAAAAATCGATAAAGGTTCTCAGATTTAACGAAAAAGGGAGGATAATGTAAAGAATTTCTTCGGCTCATTCGGAAAGCGAAATTAGTCGTTTTTTTCGGGACAAAAAAAAAGAGGAGAGAAACTCTCCTCTTTTTTTATCGAAGGACCGGAGTTCGATTAGAAATCAAATCTTACTGCAACGTTCAAACCGTGAAGGTACGTGTTGCCGGGAGATCCGTTTCCTGTTACGATCTGTGCAACCATGTTCTGATTCCAATATATATTGAACTCATACCCGGCTGTAAGATCGAAATGGAAATCATCATTATCTCCGAAGTAAGATCCCCATCCGATAGCTAAAGAAGACTCGGTAACGGCTCTTAAAACGTTGTAAGAGCTACTTGGGCTCGTGCTTACGGATGCGGTTACGGGAACGCCGGCAACAGTTCTGACCCCTCCGGTTAGGGAAGTTTCAAGTGTAGTGTATCTTGTGTACAAAACGCTTGCTGCCATATCTGCGATGATTTTGAAACCTGCTCCGAGCATCCAGCTGGAACCGAACTCAAATCTAGGACCTAGAGCCCAAGATTTTTGCTTGTAGTACGAGCTTTGCGGAAGAAGAGCAACTTGCGTTGTAAGCCCTAACGGATAAGCTAATAGACCCGTCGTATTATTTGTGAAACTGTCGGAAACCCAAAGAGCTCTCAAACCCGCTCCGAAATTAGCCGTCAGTTTACGTCCGAAATAGAACGGTCTTTGTAACTGAAGGTTAACGTTGTTGAAGTGGTAAGTTTGCTCGGAAGAGGCGCTGCTCGCCACTACGATATCGGATCCTACTCCGGGAAGAAGGTTATGATCGGCATAAGGCGTAGCCACAGTTCCGCTGGCAGATTGAGTATCGGTATTTTTGTACCATGTATACTCCGCATACAGATTCCACCAATCCATTCCTTTCATGGTGAATCCCATTCCTACTTGGAAACCGGGTTTGTATTTAGCATTTCTAAATACCACACTGTCACTTGAGTTTAAAAGGCCGAGAGCTCCGGGAGCCGGGGCAGTGAGTTCGTTTCCTACTCTAACTCCGTCTTGTTGTAATGCCCAATAGATGAAATCGGCAGTAAAATAAACATCGTAGCTGTCTTCAATTCTGTAACTTGCAGCTTCGTTATATGCTCCGGGAAGAACTCCCATTCTGACGCTTTCTCCTGCATCAAAAGCAGGCTTCTGGGTATTCCCTTGTTGTCCCATGCCGGACATGGTCTGATCTGCATTTACAGCAAAAGGAGACAAAGCTCCTATGACAGCCAGAGCAGCCGTCAACTCTTTTTTCAACATAATTTTCCTCCTACGGAAACATATTTTTTTCAAACTAAATAACCTTTTAGAGACTGCCGCGAGCGCTTTTTGACAAATCTCCGTTTTAAACTTAGAAACTAAAAAATTTCCAATTAAAAAAAAAGAAAAAAATTCTCAATCTTCGCTTTTCCATAGACAAAAGCACGGGAATATCCGGATGTTTTTTTAAGGATTCAAACGATTCTTTTTTGGTATATTTCCCTAAAAATGGTATTTTCTCCGAACGATTAAGTCCTTCTTTCAAGGTCATCCGAGAATAAATCGATTGAAATTTAATTGATCGAACAACTAAACAGAAATTTAGCTCCAATTAGGAAAGGACCTCCCTTATTATGATCAAACGTGCGGCCTCGCTTCTATCCGTCCTACAGATATTTCGTTCAATCGAGTGTTCGACGAGCGCGAAAGAACCCCCTCCACAAAATCGTTCTCATTACGATTCCCTCGAATCAATATATTCCGTCCGGGAAGGCTGGAATTTGAGTACAAGATTGGATTGGCTCTATTGGCAAGCAAGCGAAACCGGCCTGGAGTACGCTTTAAACCAAGATATGTTCGATGTGATACACCCGGTATTTATGGGATTCGGAGAGGTAGCAAACCCCAAGTTCGACTGGCAATCGGGGTTCAGAGCAGGTATCGGGTATCACATACCGCACGACCACTGGGACCTTTCCCTTCTTTGGACCTGGAACGAGGGGCAAGGCTCCGATTCTCAAAAATCGAAGCAAGAACATTCCCCAACGGTTCTCCCTATACTGATTCACCCCAATACTTATAACGACGAAGCCATCATCGCTTGTATGACGGCAAGTTATGATGCCCTCATTCACCTCAACCTTGTCGATCTTGATCTGGGAAGACTGTGTAAAGCCGGAAAGCGATTCTTTATAAAGCCTCATTTCGGCATCCGAACGGGATGGATCAATCAAATACACAACGCCGTCTACAACGACCTGTTCGATAAAACGGGAAACCAAGTTTTAAAACATTACGCCACCCATATGACCAACAATTTTTGGGGATTAGGCCCGAGAGGAGGCTTCGAAGCCGACTTTAGTCTTGGATACGGACTAAGTTTGGTCGGCGATTTTTCGCTCTCTCTACTCTACGGTCTTTTCAAGACTTCCTACTCGGAACTCATTACTACGGAGCTAAACGAGCAAGCTACAACGCTCGTAACCGATAACAGCTTTCGCACCGGAAAAGTCTCGACCGATATGGAACTCGGATTAAAATGGACTCGCGGATTCGCAAAAGATCGAGTAAAACTCATCTTGCAGGGAGGGTGGGAACACCATATGTTCTTTTCCCAAAATCAGATGACTCGATTTGTAGACGGACAAAACTGGGCAACGTTCGTACAAAACCAGGGAGACCTTTACTTCCAAGGTTGGACTGCCTCTTTCAGCTTTTTATTTTGACGGAAATAAGGTTTCCTAAATACTTAGGAAGCCTTTTTTTTTATCTATATTGAAAACATTGTACACTTTTTTTCCCAAAAAATGTAGAGTCTTATCATGCCCGCAATTGTTAATTTCGGTCGGGCTCGGAATTTATCGGAGGACTTTATGAAAAAAAATACAATTAGCATGGGCTCTTTATTAGCCCTATCTTTCGTTTGCTCAAGCTATTTGCAAGCAGACGTTAGCGATGCTCAAATGAGAAGCTTGGAAAACAGAGTGAATGCTCTGGAACAAAAAAAGAACGGAAGTAATTTGCTCAATCCGTCCGGCCGCCCTCAAGTACGAGACGGTGCAGATCTCTTCTTCACCGCAGACTGGCTTATTTGGCAGGCTCACGAGAACGGTCTTGGCTATGCAGTTAAAGCGGAAGCGGGACAACCCGTTGAAACTGCCCTATACAATTCTTCCGTTAAAAACATGGAATTCGATTATGATTTCGGTTTCCGCCTAGGGCTCGGATGGAACACGCCTCATGACGGATGGGATATGGGGGCAACTTGGACATGGTTCCAAAACCATGCGAAAAAAAACAAATCCGTAGGAGCTGCTTATGTCCTATTCTCCCCTACCAATTATGAACCGGCGGAAGCCGATTTTGACGGATACCGCAGCTCGGCGGCCAATTGGGGACTGCACCTAAACTTGATCGACCTCGATTTGGGGCGAGAGTTTTTCATCAGCAAATGGATGACCCTTCGTCCTTTCATCGGTCTTCGATCGGGATGGATTCGTCAAAACAAACAAGAAACTTTCATCGATCCTATTGTTGCAGTCGGTACCGCGCAAACGGGCACTTTCGCTCAAGGTAAAAACAACTATTGGGGTCTAGGGCCTAGATTCGGTCTTAATACACAATGGGGACTAGGGCACGGAGTTAGTATCTTCGGTAATGCGGGAGCTTCGATCCTCTCCGGATTCTTCCATGTTGATACTACTCAGCAACAACTCTTTACCGGATCTTACAACGATGCAATCACTAATTCCGACGGCTACCGGGTAGGACGAGTGATCTCGGAGATTGCTTTGGGTGTTCGTTATGATGCGATGCTTGCCGACGATCATCTCCACTTCGGAATTCAAGCGGGATGGGAACAGCTCATGTTCTTCGGACAAAACCAGTTCAAACAATTCGTAGGAACTACTCCGACAAACGCGGGCGCTTATGTTGCAAACCAAGGAGATCTTACAATCCAAGGTTGGACAATTTCCGTTCGATTGGACTTCTAGTCTATTCTATATACCCGGTCTTTCGGCCGGGTATATTTACTTCAAAAGTTCTACAATCTCTTTCAAAGCTTGAGTCAATTTGTCAATTTCTTCAAAGGTGTTATAAACGCCGAAGGAGACCCGAATCACCGACTTTACTCCGAATCTCTTGAGTGCCGGTTGAGCACATAGATGCCCCGTTCTGACCGCAATTCCTTTTCCGTCAAGCAAAGACCCTACATCTAAAGAATGATACTCTTTGAAGTAAAAACTGATGATTGACGCTCTTTTTTTAGGCTGTGAAAGGAACGTAAGACCGGGAACCTGCGCAAGGCTTCTCAAAGCATATGCGGTCAGATCTTGTTCGACTTTTTTGATTTCTTGAAGACCTATCCGGCTTAAGAACCGTATTGCGGCTCCAAGTCCGATAACTTCGGCAACACCGGGAGTTCCCGCTTCAAACTTAAGAGGGGTTTTTTGATAAACGGTTCCTTCAAAGGAAACCTTTTCAATCATATCTCCCCCGCCTTGATACGGAGGCATTTTTTCGAGAAGCTCTTTTTTACCGTATAAAATTCCGATTCCGGTGGGACCGTACATTTTATGACCGGAAAATACTAAAAAATCGGGGTCGAGATCTTTGACGCAAATCGTATCGTGAGCGATAGATTGAGCGGCATCTACAAGAACTTTAACTCCTTTTTCTCCGGCAATCCGAATAATGCGACTTACGGGATGAATCACTCCGGTTGCGTTAGCGATATGAGCAATCGCAATAAGCTTTACTTTAGGCGTAATCATTTTCGCGATCAAATCGACGTCGACTTCTCCTTCTTCATCAACCGGAATTACTCTTAAGATCGCTTTCCTATCTTCACAAGCAATTTGCCAAGGAACGATGTTGGAGTGATGTTCAGTTTCCGTAACGAGGATTTCGTCGCCTTCTTGTAGAAAGGCTTTTCCGAAGG
>Ga0116227_10011489_pt1 | contig 14853 bp, 9 predicted proteins | sample S1TSphgellanicum_FD_89693 | JGI IMG/M metagenome (GOLD analysis project Ga0116227, IMG submission 89693) | Host-associated microbial communities from peat moss isolated from Minnesota, USA - S1T2_Fb - Sphagnum magellanicum MG | ecosystem: Host-associated > Plants > Peat moss > Unclassified... | reverse complement strand
GTTGTATGTTTTTATTTGTTGGTGTATGTGGATATGTATGCAGTGAGTGCAGAAAGGAGGAAGAGGGGGGGAGGAGAGTTTTGTGGAGATACAGGCAAAAAGAGTAGGTAACCTGGAGTTAGAATTAATAAGATTGAAAGAAGAACTACAAGGGAACAACAAAGCCATGCACACACACCATCATCAAGGGTGAGCAAAATACAAAAAATGGTGGAAACCTAGGATTTTCTTGTTTCAAGATAGTCCATTGTTCTAAAGGAGGCATTTAAGTGACAATATTCTTTCTATCTTATAATTTTGGTGGAACATCATCTTTCCCCATTTTTAAAAAAAGAAACAATAAAAAATGTTGTAAAAAGTCCAATTTTGTTGAAGTAGAGAATCTAGAAAAGCTACCTATTTTTGCTATGAAATTTCATAAAATATTTTTTTTTATGTTTAAGAGGAATTTTGAAAAACTAAAATAATTATTTAATACCCAATTGCTGAACCTAAAATATGGTGCCATGCCATTTTATTTGAAGTTATAGATGGAGCCTTTTATGTTGGGAGATCTCTATCCCTAACACAAAGACACAGTGAGTATGTGCTTCTAATGACCAAAACATTTCAAGAACTGGCCTTTACCTAAAGGGTCATTTCTTCCTTCCATGTCAAATTGTTAGGGAAGAAACATCAACTAAACCCTTTAAAACCACACTACCACTTTTCTACCTACACTAACACCCTTATTGAACACCACCAACACCCCTAATTGAATCAGATTTTCAAAATTCCAATGTAGTCCATGACTTTCGGGCCCATTCGTGAGGGGCCTGGTACAACTTTTTAATCTGGACTGTTTGGTTAAATGTCAATAAAGTGCTAAGGACTTGAGAAATTAAAGCACAAATTATTATGCAAATTGTAAACATGTGGGACATACTATGAACAACTATCACACTACCTTTTGAAATAAATCACCCAATGGCAAATGGGTTGGCTGAACAAATGGTGCAAACAATAATATAGGGATCATATAAATCTTGCTCACCAGATGATTTATTTAGTTCACGTTCACAGTAAGATGGGTCTAACTCAGCCTACATTTCAATTGGCATCATGTGTGGTGGTGGAAATTGAGACAACACCATGTTGCATATGATACACATTCCAAGGGCAACTATAAGAACCTTACAAAGGCTCACAGAAACATCCAACTTCACCCCCAAAGTATGCCTCAAGTTCCATCATAGCAGCATCATTGAACATGTTCGCTCTTAAACTGACAGGCATCCACTGTGATAAATACCTGAACCAAAAATTTGCAACTCACAACACAAACCTTGAGTTCTCATGGAAATTGCAAGAGAACAAAACATCTTGGATGACATATGGCTAACCTCTTACATTCTATGAAAGTTTATTGACCTGTATTGGAATCTGCTTGCACATGTGCAGTCCACTGTTAAATCAGAGTCTGCTGGAGTACAGCTAAGGAATACCTAGCTATCAAAAATGGCAGTATGATTACCCTCAATTGCCTGTTCCGCTGTCTGGCATGGAAATAATAGAGAGAATGTGTAGCATACATTCTTTCACTCAACAAATACACCAGCAGGTACAAAACAATCACCTCACTCTACCTTTGTCTACACTTGTAGTCTTTTCAATCTCAAAGTCGGAATAATAGAGGGAGATGCTACTCCAACTCCTTTCATATTCTGAGAGTAAATGACATTGGTCTGAGCTCAATCAAAATACCTCTTGCTGATGGTACCTTAATAATCCCAGCCACTGAGAGCAGTTCCTGACCTGGTACTTACATCCTTGGGCCAGGATGAGAACTGTTCAGACTTCACAGACTCACTTTGAACACAAGTAGACAGGTTGATGTCCTCTTCATGCAGATGAGTAATGAAGTTTACTAGTGGAGGGGTGGAGGTGTGAAGCAGGCATCCCCAGCCTACACGAAGATCCCCTTGGTCTACCATTGAACCGCCGCTTCTTAACCATACATTGACCAACCTGTGCAGAACATCCAAGCATACACCAATTACTTAGTTACCTCTTAAAGCATGAATTGTAGATTTTGCCCTAGAAATAGCAGGAGAACATCATCACAGCAAACTCCACACCACACCACACATCATTGAGGGTGACCAACTCAGTTCCTTTGTTCAGCTTTATCTTGCATTCTATGAGGGAATTATGTGTTGGTTTGACTGGTTTGAGGCAGCACCTTGAGGGACCCAAGCCACAACACATGTCACAAGTTCAAAAGTTATCACCTCTGCTGTGCAAGCTCTCTAAGGTGTTAATGTGATACATACACAGTTCTATTAGGCTGCTTCCAAAAGAGAGCACCTGATTTAGCTTTAGTTACACAGGAGGACAGGGCATCTCCTTACTTGCACAATTTGCCTCGCATATTGTTAAGCAAAAGTGGAAAGAACATCATCCCCTAATATGCCATTGCACATCACACCCACAGACAGAATGCTTTGTTAATGCCCTCCCCTAAATTTACTTTACTTGTATTACCTTCAGAACACATTTGATCACATGACAAGCTTCAAACCAGCACAAGACAGGAAATGTGGTGAAGGACAGCAACTTTTAATGCATTAGGGCACAAAACTTGTTCTGTCAGGTTCTGGAAGGTCTTTGAGATGCTTTAGTTAGTGGCACATCACACCACAAGCACACAACAAGGTTTCAAAAAAAATGGCTTTCTGACCTCAGCCAACACAACCTTAAACCCTACAACTACAGAGTCAACCACCTTTCTTGCTGCTTCCAAATCATGTAAGCTCTGAAAATCTCTCCACTTCTTAGCATATGAGACGGCAAGATTATTATTGAGAGGTTCACTGATGTAAACAAGTATGCTCTGAATGGTGTTCAACACCAGACCAGAGAACAGGCTTACATGGCTGCCTTGTGATTGGTTGAGCTATGTGTAAGGAACTTCCTTACCCATAGACTGGTGTCAAGCAACCCACTTAGTATTAAAAATTATGTAAGAAATGTCATGGTGGGAATGAAAAAGTGAAGCATGCAACAAATAAGCCATGTCTTTTGGACATCTGCCAGGGGAAAGTCACAGGTTGCAAAAGCTTCCCAAGGTGAATCATGGCATCATGAGTCTATCTCATATACTTATCTCCCAACAATCCTCAACATCCTAGGCTTACAAAGGATTTTCTTCTAGGCACATACACCTTGCATTACAGCAGGGCACTTCAGACTACAGTAATATTCATCCACCTACACACACAAAAAATCTTCAAGTTGGACTTGCAGGTCAGGTCAGAAGATTCAAACTTATCAGTTTCCTGATTGTTAAACATGCAGGTCTCAGGGTTTAAGCTCTCTGGCCTCACAAAAAGTCAGGCCAGCATGCCAGGATAGACATGTCTAAAAAGGAGCATAGCATATTCTGGCACAAATGACATCATAATGTGACACACCTGGAATGATGAAGCATCTGACAAAGAGTTTTGCTGTTGTAAACCTTCCAATTCCATACCTCGCAACTCTCGCAATTGTTGGGCAATCTCTTGAAGAAGCTTCATTCCTCCATATTCTTGTGTTAAAGAATTGATGGTCTGTTTCATCAGGTGCCTATCAGCTTCCAGAGCCTTCAACCTAAGAGTCAGCTGCTGTACCTCATCTTCAACGGACATCCAGGCTTGGTGCCTGCTGATCTCAGAATGGGTGCAAGGATCCCCCTTCCATGCTCTCCATTGCAACTCTTCACACTGCATGTCAGTTCCAGAGCTCCCAGCTTCATACAGAGGCACTGTAAAGTCATCACTCACATATTCTATTTCATTCCTATCTCTTATATCCTCATCTAGAGAGAACAGAAGGTTAGGTTTTCCTAATCTATCTAAATTCAAATGGCTTCGCCGGCTTAAGTCTCCTGCAACTCCCTGTGGTTCATAAGCTGGTTCCTGTACCTCATAGATATCATGCTCAAAGAGTACCTCATCACTACATTGTCCAAGTGTTTCCTCACCACTATGCATAGATGTGCCAGCCTCTTGCTGTCTTTCTTTGTTCCTGCCTTCATCAACACGAAGAGTATGTTGGATATTAGTGGTAACATTGCCAACTTGCTCCTGAGAAGAGAATGCATCCAAGTGTCTTTCATTGGGAGCCGTCCCATCTTCATAAAGTCTTTGCCAAAATGGATCATTGTCAGTCATTGCACACATCATAGTTGCTGCTGCCTTTGTGGCTGTCTCTTCTGAGCTCGTTGTTCTCTTAACTGGACTTTGGGTTTTGGATCTTGACACTCCCACACTTTTAGATCTGCCACGAGTAGTAGGGGCAGAGGTGGCAGCAGCTCGTCTTCCTGTCTGCTGATGCAACTCCTCTTCTAGTTTCCACACATACTCCAACACAGACAGCCTCCTTTCCTCCTCCAATGCTCTCTCTGACATCTCAGAGGCGGTGGCCTCCCGACCTTTCTCAAGACTCTCGGCTGCTTCTTCTGCTGTATCTGAAGGAGGAGCAGGACGATGATGTTGCGAGTTCAATCTTCTCCTCAAGCTAACGTTGTTCTCTGCTTCCTCACTGCTCTTCTCTTCTGGCTTCTCCACAACAGCCGGTGCTCTGCCAATTTGCTTCTTTTTGTTGTTACCACCCATTGCCCTGGGCGAACTCGTTGTTTCTGTATCTATTCTGCTGCTGAACCCTAACCCTAATGCCTTACTATCTTCTCCTCCGATGACTGCGTCCGTTCGCGCTTGTACCACTTGAGAAACTGCCGCAGATGTAGCGTTCACATCACTGGCCTTTGCAGGTACGATGCTCGAATCCTCCAGCTGAGGTAGTCCAGGTTCCGGAGATGCTTCTTCTCGGACAATCGGACCCCGAAGAAGATGTTTCTTCGACTTGATTGTTCTTCCTGTAAATCTCGATTGCTCTTCTTCTTTGACATCTGCTGCAGCAGGCCTTACATTAGCAGGAAATTTTTCTTTTCCCATGGACGTTGATGAAGGCGATTTCTGAAGAAGAAGGCTTCGGCTTCTTCTTGTTCTCTCTTCAGCAGAAGAGGAAGGCGCGGTAAGCAACGGCATGCTTCGAGCACGTATGCTCTCCTCTATCTGCGCACGGAGTAACCTCGATCTGTAGAACTCGTTTTCCTCTTCCAGTTCACGCTTCTCCTCTTCGATCCTTGCAATGACCTCTCGCAGAGCCTCGATCGCTTCTTGATCGTGCATCGACTTCTGTTCCACCACCCGCTGGAACTGTCTAGCTTCCATCAGCACTGCGGCTTTTTCTTCTTGGAGACGCGCAATCATTCCCATGGCTTCGTTTGCCGCCGTTGCGGAAGCATTTCTCTCTTTCTCCAGCTCCAGATACATCGCAGCCAGCGCCTCCCGCTCGGTTTGCGGAAGCGGTTCCTCTAGCTCCTCATACTGTTTCGTGTGTAATTGATCACCATCTTCTTGTTCTTGTTCATCAGCAGCTTCTTCGCTTTCAGTCGCATTGGTGAGTTCTTGTATTGGTTTTTGACGGGCATCCCTTTCGCCAGTTTGTTTCCAAGAACTCTCTCTCCTCTGCAGCAGCAGATCTGTAGGTAGAACCTCCTCTACCCGCGCACAACAAGAGCTGCTGCTGTTATAACACACTATGTCGGATCCAACACATGCTGCTTCTCGGGTGACAAAATGAGTATCGCTATCACTACTTGTGTTGCGGCCAGATTGTTTCTCCCGCGCCGACGCGGAGGAGGAGAAGCTCTTGCTGCTTCTGCTGCTGCTTCTTCTTCTTTTTCGCAGCACCTCCTCCTCCTCCTCTTCCGCTTTGGTGGACCTTTCTTCTAGGTGATACTTCAAGCAAGAACAAGGGATATGCAAGCCCGAGAGACGAATGAAGGTGGAAGTAAGAAACGTGATCACGGAACTGCACAGCACTAGAAACGCCAGAGAAAGATCCACAGAGGCGATGATCACCGAAGAAGCACTCCAGAAAAACGCCCCGGCGGTATTCGACCGGCTTTGCCATGCCATATCCAAGCTACTACAGCTGCTACTGCTCCTCCCGATCGCTGCTATTTCTTCCGGATTTCCCCACAAGTATAACACAAAGAACAAGAACAAAGAAACAAAACATAAAATCAGACAAAACAACAACCAAAGAATCGATGTCTGGAAACCATTCTGCACTTGGAAAAAGCTTGTTGTGACAGAGGTTATCTTTCGCTCCTCCTGCGGAATTGCGTACCGCTGCCGACACACAAAAGAAAGGACACACGAAACGGCTACAAAGGAGTAATACGCAAACCCACAAACAAGATTTCGATCGACATCAAAAGGAAAACATCGCGCGAGAAGAACCTCATCTTCTTCTTCGTCTTCTGCTTCTTCTTCTCAAGAAGATTACAATCTGCATTCATTGTCTGTTTTCGTGGAAGCCAAGGGACATTGCTACTCTCAACAACAGTTGCAAGGGAGGAAGCTCGGCGATGGCGCGCGGACGCACACATAGACACACAAACAAACGCCGGTGCATTGCAGTTTACGCTAGAGAACACGCAGTTTGCTGATCATCGTACTTAACGGCTAATGAATCGCGTTTAATCAGTACTAATCTCCACGATTATTGAACTCGCCTTAAATGCCACCTATTTTCCCGCCGGGGGCGGTGGCGGGGGAGGTGGTAAAATTGCACCCAAAAAAAAGAAAATTTTAATTAAAGTATAGTGTAGTCGTGTCATCGCCAGCGGCCACCGCTCTTCTCTCTTTCCTTTTGCTATTTAAATTGTTATTTTTTCTCTTGCCAAATTATATTTGGCGACTCATCGTCTAGTTTCGGCCACCTACATATGTGGACTTTCAACCCCAAGGGGAGATCCTCGTAGTGTCAAATGTTCCCACGTTCCTATGAAAAGAAGACAGTTCGTTTATGTGCCTGGAGGTTCCCATACTCATTGGTTCTCCTGAGGTGAGGTTCGGGAACACTATCGGGTTGCCCTCCCTCCCTCCCTCCCTTGCAAGAACCCACAATCGGACACACAAATCTCCTCTCCCTACCTTACGAGAACCGACACTCATACACGAACCTCTCCCCCTTACAACATTCGATCGCGACAAGAAACCGAATTACTTAAAACTTACAACAACAGAAATAGACAGACCGCCAGCCAGCCAGCCGGACAAAAGAGACCAGGCTGTGACCAGCCCCCAAAGTGCACGGAAAGAATGATTATTACTGGTGGAAGTTCGGTGATAACATGATATGCCATTACTACATACCTTACTTCCGGTGTGTTTTTTTCTTTTGGGGACCATTTTGGTGGTTTTTTTTAACCAAAAATATATGTGGAACTTTTTCTTTATCTACAATTTTCTTTAGCTTACAATTTATTTTTTCTATTTATTTTTTTTAAAAAACCTCTTGCTTCAAACTAATGAGAAAATTACATAATAAAATGACCTGAAAATACACTATGCACATCGGTTGAGATCATTATGTATGGAGTAAAGCAATCCATTGATGGCATTGTGAATGTAAGCTCCCCATAGTTGAGGCAAGGGCAATGGCCCCCAAGAATTGTACTCAATGAAGAGCCTTATTATCCTTCTCAAAAATCTATTTAAACTAGTTTAGACAGTTTCCGTCACCAGATGTGGAAAAAAATAAAATAAAAAAAATTGTCAGATTTCTATATTTGGCTTTCAGTGTGCCATGTGTAGCCATAAATATAGAAGGTTGACACCCTCCTACCAACTTTGGTGTCTGGCTAAATGGATTTTTTATTTTTATTTTGTTTTATTTCGCTTCTTGTTTTGAGGAAGGAGGTTTGACCTAGGGTACCGAGGCAAGCAAGTCTTTAAAATGAAAAGATGTGAGGACAAATTTTCCTACTTTTCAATAGAGTTATCCATAAAGTCCCACGATTGTAAGCCGAGAATGATCAGTTTTGGCATAATAGGCCATCAAACGCATAAATGGGAATGAAAATTTTACAAAGCTGAAATAACTAGTTCCCAAACTAGTTTTTGCACCAATTTTGCTATTAAACTGAGTTTCATACCAGTCTTTCCGTTTTCCTGAGCACCTTCACCACTTTAAACATATATTTTCACTCCTCCTATCTATACAATCATTATAATTATTCTCGAACCTTGTGCATTAAATGTCGAGCAGGCCCAAGCAAAGGCAGGGAGACTTTACTGATAACTCTAATATCACAAAATTATTATTTTCTTTAAAAAAAAACCTGGTAATGAATTCATTCACAAAATGAAGGGGTCAGAAAATGCTTCACAAAACTACTTTTTTTCTCTTCCTTGGAAACACAATAATGAATAGGTATTTGACCTGAGGAGGTTGAAAAGTAGCTTGACTTGGATGATGAATATATGACCCCAAGAGGTTGAATTGGGAAGGCATGAGTAATGCCACTTTAGAAACCGTCTGGAAAAGGTTGGTTGGGTTCTATCATCCTTTTCCTATATTATCCGATACATAAGTAGACTTTGAATTCTACCATATCTCAAACCTTTTCCTCCTGTCCATATATGTCAAAATGATAACCATTTCCTCCTTTTGTGAGTCAGAATTGTTGTCCTAGATTCTTTAAAACATTTAACGGTAGCACACCGTGCATCATCGCGATGAACACTTCCTCATTTGACATTTTTGGACTATCAGACTCTCGGTCGGTTGGTTGCTTGCTTGCTAAGGTTGTTTTTATTCTCAATTTTGTGATGTTGCGACACACTGGCAATCAATCATCCACAAAAGGAATTAACTGAATTTGGCTATATAATGTCAGAGAGGAAAGTTAAAGTTAATTTTCTTTTTGAGAATCCTGCTATATTTTGGAGACTGGCTGGAAACCGTTGTCTAAATACAAAAACTCCTCCAAATCTGGCAAGTTTGACACATTTTTCAGCCAAAAAAAAATCCTTTGTATGAGTGGTAGAGTAGACCAGCCCATCCATCACTGATCGATCGCCTGCCTATGATCGAACATTGATTTATAATTTTTGTCATATGTGCTTCATTTTGAGTGATTTAAAACAGTATGGGATCACTACATCAAGCTCTATATATCATCTTTGAAGTGCAAATGAAAAGGAGTAATAAAAAAATAACAAGAAAAAAAAAGCTTTTCAACTTACAAAATGAGTTTTTTTTTTTTTTTCCTTTTCTTTGTACCCCTCCTACTTTCAAAGCTCATTACTTTCTCTTTTTTTTATTTATTTTAAATAATAAATTTTACAAAGTCATCTTTGAGTAATATAGAAGGAAGTTTTTGAATGTTTTGGGACAACCTTTGTAATGTTTGGTGATTTGTTTTTTTAGTTCTTGACCTCCTTTACTTTGGGGAGCCTTAACTTTTTCATTTCTAATCCATTTTAAACAACTGTTAATGTGTTAGAATGCCAAAAGAAGGGGTTTAAATTTTGTTTGGACACTAGAAACAATAGAGCCCTCTCCTTGGCTATTCTAAAATTTTCCAATGTACATATCATCCCATTGACCTATGATTGTTACAACTCAAAGGCAACAAAACAACATAAGATTTCAAAGGCATTTTGTTTTCCTGAATTTTCCACCTCCATTAAAATTCAAGAAAATTTTCATATTCCTTGGGACCCTATCAGCCAATGTTTGAATTTCTCATTTTCAATATTCTTCAAGTAGCCATTTTCATCCATTTTCCAACATTTTTTAAAACACCTACAAAAACTGATTGGAAAGTTGGCATTTGAAGAATTTGATTATTTCAATTTTTTCTCAAAAAATCAAACCTTAAACTTTCATCTTGAAAGGGGTGAAGTTCTAACCACTAAGCCACAAATGGTTCCTTTAAAATGACAATGCAAAAAAGATAATTAAACATTCATCACAATTTTAATACAATTTTTAAACATTCAAAAATAATTTTCTTATGAAGTCTCATGTCAAATTTAATTCATTACCTTTGTTTACTACTTGTGCTTCTACCCACCTCACAATTTTACCAATCAAACATTTACAAAATACACGAGCTCAAGAATTATGACTCATCACAAAATGCTATTTGTTCATATTGCATGGGAATGTGTTCTTATGGAATTCAAATGGGTATAAGATCAAAATTATGTATTTTTATTATATAGCTATGAATATCTATGTTTTTATTTGCATAAATATATATTCATTTATCTATTTTTTACATATAATTATTATGTCACAATTATCCTCTTACCATGGATTATACACACTCACAAATTATACTAAAACTTTTGAAGATTAATATTTCAATTTTTTTTACAATTTTATTCTATAAAAATCTGCATTTTTACAACAAGTTGTTTTTATAAAGTGAATATGTTTTCAAAGGTCTTAAGACTCACTTATATATTAAACAAAATAAAATTAAACAATAAAATTCTTAAAGTTTTACACATGGTTCCCCATGTGATTTAATATGCACATCAATATGCGTCAAACTTTTTTAAATAATTTATTATGTTTGAATCATGCATTAATTAAAATCATAATTAATTGATGATGATTCACAAACTATTATTAAATTTAAAAAATATATCACTTAATAAATTACCAATGTTAACTTTAAATAATTATATAATTATCAAGTTATTGACATCAAATTACATTCCCAAATTTCTAACATTGATAAACTACATATTTTCAACTATAGTTGCAAATCTTGAATGAAAAGTGTTTACCCACGCAACAATGAACAAAACCCTATGACAATAGCTTACCATTAATGTCATGTGATCACATTAGCCTAATGGAAATAATCTTTTAATTTGTAAAGCTTTTATAGCCAAGGTTTTGATTGGTTTGAACTTGGTGGTGTCATTTTGAACTCATTCATTTGTTCAATGTTGATTTGCCATTTGTCCACGCATTATAATGCATTAATGGAAAAATGACATATACTAAATAAATATTGAAAGAAAACATATTAAGCCCTTTTACATTAGAACTTCAAAACCCATGATTATAAAAAAAAGGATTATCATGACATAAATTCATTTTACACAAACCTTGAAAGGGTAATGTCGCAACCTTATTTTGAAAAAGTGTGATGATGAAACTCACACTCTTGAAATGGGGACTTGGGAGTCCTTCGGGATTCTCGAAATTTTAGAGTTCGATTATAGAGGCCAAAACACTTCGCATTGGGGTGTTCTTTATATCATTAAAAAGTTATCGAAATGTAAATATCGAAAATGAGCTTGCATGGGCCATTTGGACATATGTAACACATGTTATGGCAAAAAGAACGGTCGGGAGTCAAACTGGCAGTTTGACTCCTGACCACTAAAAGTCGGGAATCGACTCGACCCCAGTGTGTGCAGGTGGAGTGCGACATATCATTAAAAAGCTCTCGAAAAAAACTACAAGTTTACTTTAGACTTCATCCCAATCGGAGATCTAAGCAAAGAGTTATGACTTCACAAAGTCCCGAGAATCCAAACCAGGACAATTTTGGGACTCCTCCTTAAGAGTCTCGAGACAAAAAGCCATTCGGATGTAAGTGCCGCAGAGAGATGCAAAAAATACTATATGGGGGAAGGTGGTGGCTTCCCCGAGTCCAGGCTGTGGTGAGTCTTATGAATCCAAAGTTACCTGTGGTTTGTCCTAACACTAAAGGTGCTCCAGAAAATGAACTAACTGACTTGTTAGTTGGCTTGATGTAGGTTCAAATAAGTAACTAAATCTTGTCATTCTTCCTAGTCCCATCCCGAAGCTTTAGCACGCCCCTCTACCCCTTCTAGTGCTAAGAGCTGGAAGTGCGCCCCAAGTTCCTCACAATTCCGTTGTTTGAATAACTAGACCTTTCTTGGGTCTAACTAGGAAGTTGGGAGCACATCAGGTAAGCTTGAAAGCTTAAAGGACCAAGAAAATGGAGGTTGATGAAAAACTTATATGAAATTTTAAGTGGCAACTTAAAGATAATGTTTCATGGTCTAATGAACTTTGCACCAAACCTATCTCAAATAGATGGTCTTGGTATAAAGTTAGATAGATCATGAACCCAATAAAACATGATCGGGTTATAATGTTTGTTTTTTTTTACTTTTTTGTAATATTCACCCATAATTATGCCCTTGCCATTAGCCAAGGCTAAAAATGGCCAAAAACATAGTTATGCCACACAAAAAAAAATCTTACCACCAAAAAGGTGGGCAACATGGAACAAGGTCCATATTTTTTTTCTTTTAAGGAGGGTGGGAGTGTTGGATTTTTGTTGTTCCTTTTGTGTTTTCATGAAGTTCTCATTGTGTTCTCATAAAATTCCCATTGAGTTTTTAACATGTTCCCAATAGCTCCTCACTTTATCCCATATTCTTTGTCATAAATTATACTCTTGAAAATTTATATATCCAACCCAAAAGAGGAAGTTACCACATATCTATATTTTGAGATTGTCCAAAGCTTGATTTTTTGATGGGCCAAACAAAGATGCCCATCACATTAAAAAACAACTTTGAGGGTTCTCACAACTAATTAATATGAGTCATAACATACTACCATGTTAAGGTGCCTCAACAAAGTCTTTTATCACTTTACATTTAACATTCACAACCAAGGGCCACACATAAATGATTATGAAGTTCCATGAGATGGCCTTCAGATGTGTTTTGAGTATTTCCATGGTCACACCATGATGTAAAGGGAGCCTTAGGTAAAGGGAAGCAAATCATTTGATATTTCATTTAATTTAGTGATATAGTCTATTTAATTTTCTAATTATTTCATTTTATTCCATTATTGTGCAATTTCTGGTTTAATTGCAATTTTGCCAACTATTGAACAGTACAAATCGTGTAGTATGTACTATAATTATAGTTTAAAATTTCATATTAATGGAATATCATGGCATGGCCCTAGTGTATTTTTACACCTTTCTTGCAATAAAACTCTATAGCAAGGAATGAGTGATGAAAAAAAAAAGAGGCAAAGGTCATCTCTTAAAACATTTCTAAATGACACTTTTAGCTTGTCATGGATTGTCAAATGTTATGATTAGCATCTTCAGCAATTATCACTTGCTTGTGTATGGGTCATGGGTGAATGGGTCATCCACAATACAAGCAATTATCACTTGCCCATTCTTCTCCCAAAATATTTTGATAATCATATTTATTTATTACAAATTTGGATGAATGATTTCCATGTATTTACTTACCTACCGACCTATGGAAGAACCACTTATATTTCATACCTCCTTGGTTATGGTACTTACCCACTTACCTAGATAATGTGAGGTGAAAATAAGAGGGCTTAGAGGATAGGTATGGTCTCACATGTATTAACAAGGTGTGCTATACACAATGGCCCTGCTATTAATTTAATGTCAAAAATGGAACATTATATGATAAATTGGTCATAGTTAGGGGAAAAATTAAAAAATAACTTTTTTTAATATACCTCATCATGTTGTTGTAAAGCAAAAATTGTAATGATTATTTTTTTTCCATTTTTAACATCACATTAGTTACAAGGAACCCAAATGGGATCTCATATCAAAAGATGACAAGTTCTAAGAATCTATCTAAACATTTTAAAAATTGTTACCAAATCAAAATCAATAAGGAAATGTTGCAACATGATTTTCACTTTTTTGGTAATTTAATGATTTTTTTCTATTTAAAAAATGATCAATTACTCCCTTTTCATATTTATTTTCACATTTGTGCAAAATTTCAAACCAAAAAAAAGATTTATCATGACATGTGTATTTAAATGTTTTCAATCACATTCTCACATTTTGAAAAAAAACTATGAATTTTTGTGTATGATGTGTGCCTTAAACATTTTTTGGTGAAGATAGTTTCATATTTAATTTTGTGGGTTATGGATTGGTGACAAAGTCACTTAGGGCTGGGTGCACATTTGAAGAGGTGAGGGGAGAAAGCAAAATGTCAAAAGATGAATATGAATCCTTTTACAACCAAATTAGGATGAATCATCTCACCTAGTTTCTAGGGGGCATTAATCCCTTGAAGCTACTATACTCTATTATGATTCTCAACATGATATCCTTGCCTTACAAAGCACGGCCAATAAAGGTGCCTTACTAAGCAAAAATGTAGAAATAGTAGAACAATCCGAAGAGCTTTCAAGTGTGTAGGTTCAGGGTTTAGGGTATGAATGAAAAGAAAACAAGGGTATTGTTACTTAGTACTCGGTCATCACAATGCCATCAAATCAATCATAATTGAATATTGCCCTTCAAAATGTTTTAATCCACAATAACTTATAGTATGATTTTTTACCTCTCTTTTCACTTGCATTAAACATTTACTCACCCTCTTAAATAAAGATAGCCTTCAAATGAATATCTACTGGGTTGGATAAAAATAAGGGAGGGTGGAAACACATCACCAAACATCCATGGGTGAGCAAACACTCAATAGTTCAGAAAAAGATTTATTACCAAATATTGCCCAATTGTTAATCTTTTCATGATATTCTATAATCAAACTGACCCTTTTTACTTTGGGAGAGTTTTTATTTTGCTTGTTTCAAACCCAAATGGAGGTCCCTAAAATGTTTTGGAGGTGTAAGGTGAAGGGCTAACCAGAGACCCTCCTTTGAACTTTTAGGGCTCAAGTGACAAGAGAGTGAATGCATGAGCTGGGAGAGCTTAAATTGTTGCTCACCCACCTATCTACCCTAAGTTTGAAACATATACTAAGGTAACCAGGCCGGTCACCGAACACTTAGTGTCTCAGAGGTCTAGGAATTTCTGAAGAGTACTCCTTTGAATTTCATGCCCAAAGAGGAATTGTAGCCCTACTATTTTCGCACCCATAGAAAGTTGAATCGTTGAAAAAGATGAAGAAATGAGTCAGATGTGACCCTCCAAAGTAGGGGGGG
>Ga0116227_10011488_pt1 | contig 14857 bp, 11 predicted proteins | sample S1TSphgellanicum_FD_89693 | JGI IMG/M metagenome (GOLD analysis project Ga0116227, IMG submission 89693) | Host-associated microbial communities from peat moss isolated from Minnesota, USA - S1T2_Fb - Sphagnum magellanicum MG | ecosystem: Host-associated > Plants > Peat moss > Unclassified... | reverse complement strand
CTTTATTTTTCTTTCCCCCTTTGTCTTTTGGCCCCTATTTTGTTGGGAGACAAATTAAAGGTAAAACTGGCCCCCCCCCCCCCACTATCCAAATTTCCAAAAAAAAGAATTTGCCCCCAATTAACTTTTTAATCTAAGCCCATGTTTCAAATTTCACCCCTAATTATTCATACTTTACAAAGAAACAATCATTGGGTATGAGATTAGGGATAAGGGGGGAGATAGGGGGTAAAATTCAGACTAACTTTATGGATGTCTTTATTGGTTACCACATTTGAATTCTTCCTTTTAGAAATTGCAAAACAAGTCATAACCCCTCACCACCTCATTGAAATATTTAATCCAATGAGAATAAAAGGTATTTTCACCAAATTGATCCACTAGGGGTCTTCTAACATTTCATTAATTACAATTAAAATGTTGTATCTAAGTTTTGTTTCAAAAGGTTTGCAACTTGGGCACATCTCAATGTGAGTTTGGTTAAGTTACAATAGTTGGCAATAGGGGAACTTCATCAACTTATGCTTGTAAGGTGGAATTGCTTTATTATGAAAGTTAAAACAAATGAAGATGATCATTGATGTGTTACTAAATATTTTGTTTATAGGGTTTATGATTTATGGATAAAAGCAACACCAACATCAAGGAATTCTTTGCAACTATAACAAAAAAGCCAATAAAACAAATATTTTGGCTCTTAGAATGAGGAAGGTGTGATTATCAATCAAAAGGAGGACTTAAAGGAAACCTATTGCAACTTCTACAAGAATCTATACAAGGCCCAAAAGGAAGTGCCTAGTCAACCACAATTGAGACATAGGGTTTTGGATTCAATGCCAAAGATATTTGCTTCAATAATGAATTTCAAGTTGACACAAACCATCCCCATTGAGGATTTGCACATTGTTGCCCAATCTATTGCAAGGGAGAAAGCTCCCAAGCTAGATGGAGTAGCCTTCGAGTTTTATATCTTTTTTTGGAAATAATTTGAAAAGACTTTAGCAAATGGTTAATGTAGCTTTTGACATGGGTCACTTCCCATAAGGCATGAACAAAGGGTTGATAACATTATTATTTAAGGCAAGAGACACAAAAGCTCTTAGTAATTGGAGATCGATTACTCTTTTAAATGTGGTTTACAAAATTTATGCTAAGGTTTTGCAATTGAGGCTCCAAGTAGTGCTCATGGAAGTGGTGGACATGGATCACGCTACCTTCCTGCCGCAATGATACTTTTTGGATAATGTGCTTCTTGTCCATGAAACCATGGATTGAACCAAATGTACCAACCAATCAATGTTACTTTTAAAATTAGACTTTGCCAAGGTGACAAAATGAATTGGGAATTTTTATTCCTTGTTTTGGAAAGGGTGGGAATTGATTGCAAACTCATCAATATGGTTCAAATGTTGTTTAACATCTATTTCTCTCAATAGAAGCATCACCAAACCTTTCAAAATTGAACGAAGAGTTAAGCAAAACTACCCAATGGCACCTTACTTATTCATCTTGGTTGGAAAAGTGTTCAACTTCATGGTCAAGGAAATAATGAGGTTAAGGGATGTAAGAGGCGTCTTGCTAGCAGTTACTTGGAGGTAAGAAACAACAAACAATATCTTATTTAGTTCATGACACAACATTATCAATCAGAGGTGAAGTTATTAACATGTAGATTGTCATCAATTTATTGGAATTGTTCTTGCACATTAATGGGTTTGAACTAGATTGGGATAAGTTCATAACTTACTAATGTTGTATAAGGAATAGAGAACTACTTAGCTAAACTACAAAAGGGAGATGGAAATGGGCTAAAGATGGTGTGTTATCAAAATTATTTGGTGTTTCATTCAACTTGCACTTAGATGTTAATGATGTTAATGAGTTTCTTTTATTGAAAAGCTACAAAATACGCTTAGATTTTGGAGTTTTTTTCCATATGCCATTAGCAAGAAGGGCAATGATTATCAATTTGATCCTAACTTCTATGTTGTGGTTTTTCATTACAATATGGGGAGGATCCAAAAACACTATCAAAAAATGTAAAACATTGTTGAAAAACTTTTAATGGTCATGTGGGGAACACTAAACCTAGGCTAAGGTCAATTGGGTAGATTGTTGTGTCTAAAAGGCAATAGGTGGTATGGGACTAATATACCTAGAAGATGCATTGACAACACTAATGTGCAAGCGGGTGTTAGTAGCCATAGAACCTAGTAATTTTAGTTTAAAGATTTTACCAAGGTACAAGTTGACTTGGTGTAAACCATATTGACATGGGAGTTAGCTACTAAATTTTCATTGGGCCACGGTTAAAAGACATGTGTCTCCACTAAGATTTATATTTTTGGGGCACATCATGCATGCTTGGAAGAAAATGGTGGGGGAAGTTCAAATCCAACCTCCTTTGGTTTTTGAGTTCATAAAGAATATCAAGTTATGGATGGGGGTCAACTTTTAGGGGGATTAAATTTGGAGTTTCTATCCAAAGAGCTTGGGTTTTACACAAGGAGGGGTTAAGGGTGTTAAGTGATCTATGGCAAATAGAAGACAATAGATTCTACACCTAAGAGGAAGTCAAAACCTTGAGTATAACATGGCGAAAAGATAACTTGATGCATTTTGGAAAGAATTGTTGAAAACATTCTCGTAATATGGACAAGAGAACTTATGGCCTTAGAGGTACCAAAGAAACCATGAATGGGGAATGGTAAATGGAATTTATCAAAGAATTCAATTGCAAACCCACTAGTGGTATTTTGTGCCTCCATAAACTTCCAACCTCCCTTAGATTTAGGTGGGCTTACTAAGATAGTGTTACCCAAGGAATGTTAGGCCTTTGAAATAAGCACCCATTCAAGGTTCTTGTATTCGCAACACAATTAAACGAAATTTTATGGAACTTTAAACATGGTAAGAGTATGTACCAAACCAAAAGTGAGGGGGGGGAGAATAACAAGATGTTTTATGGACCTTTTAAAGAATTCTAATTTGACCCTAATATATGCAGATGGGTTGGCCATGAAAAGCTAATGAAATACACAACCAAACAAAGAAGGAATGTGCTTAAACCTAATAAAAAACTTGTTTTCAACATTCCTGAATTGTGGAAACTTGACATTCCATCAAACTTCTAAATGTAGTGGAAGGATATTTGGATGAAACACCAACCTCAAAAGGAATCTAATTTCGTATGGTCACTATGGCATCAATGTCTAATTATTAATTATTCATGGAGAACCAAGTTAAACCAAAATGTGCAAATGGACTACCTAGTTTGTGAATCAAGAAGACCTTAAATTACTTCACATAAGTTTTTGTAATGTGTAAAGGCAAAAATGGCATGGGAGATCACCTTTACCTTCTTGTGTCATCTTAAATCACCTCCTAATACTAACTATAGGTGAAATGTTTTTAATATTGAACAATGTTTATTCAATAAGAGATTACCTCATAGTTTAAAGAAGTTTAGCCACCTTTAGTCCCTACTAAAAGGTATTACCCTTTATACATTTGGATTGATCGTAATGATCTAGTTTTTAGTAATGTTAGGTGGCATATAAAGAGGATTGAAAGAGCTACATGGGAGGGTCTCCTTCATTATGAACATTTAGAATGGCACCATACCATGAAGATGATCAAGATACATACGAAGGATGAAGGTAGAATCCTAAAAGCCTTTGAAAAGGTGTGATGTCCCCACCATGTGATATACTCATGAGATGGGCGCAAAGTAAAATGGTGTTATCAACTACCCATTTGAAAGAAGATTGAGTGGAAGTGTTGTGGTTTTATTAGGTCCAAGTTGGATGGTCCCTTGGTTCCTTTTTATACTGGTTCTTTTTTGCAATGAATTTGTCCATTTGTGCCAACATATATATATAACATGGAGGAGTGTGTGATGAGATGCAAGACCATGTTATTGATGTACATATTCAAAAATTAACATTGATGGGTGAATTGTTTCATGTGAGAAGAATTGATCGTCATAACTCTAATGTTATGAGCTACTTGATGAATTACATTATCTTCTGGATCCATTTTCACCCTATGATTCATCCACCCCCATATTTAAATAACATGCAAATAACATAAATAATATTTCTTTTTCTTTTTCAATTTTCCATATTATTTTCTTTACTAACATTTTTGGAGGAATGGAGCTTTAATTTTTATTTATAACAAAACAAGTAGTCATAAGCCTTTTGACGCACCCCCAAGCTCCTTAATGGACTCAAATGTGAGTCCAAATCGAAAACAACGGAAGAGCAAAAAGTCGGGGCACGCTCCCTGGCTTGCAGCACTTTGAGGGGGTAGAAGGGCGTGATGAAACTCCAGGATGGGACTAAGAAGAGTGATAAGCATCAATTACTCACACGGACTTGCACAAAACCAACACAAGGTGGTTAGTGCATAGTTGGAACACTTTTGGTGTTAGGATGAACCACAAGCAACTCGGACTCATAAGACTCACTACGACCTGGACCTGGGGGAAGCCACCACCTTCCCCCTTATACTATACTTTGTGCCTCTCCATGAAACCCACATCCAAATGGCGTTTTGTCTCGGGACTCTCAGGTGGGAGTACCGAAATTGCCAAAGTTGGGACTCCCGTGATTTTGGGGCCCTATAACTTTGTGTGCAGACCTTCGATTGAAATGAGGTCTCAAAAACATTTATATCCCTCGTCAAAAGCTTTCCAACGGTATGTCACACGCCACCTGCACGCAAGGAAATTAGGTCAATTCCCAACTTTTAATGGTCGGGAGTCAAACTGCTAATTTGACTCCCGACCCTTCTTTTGGCCATAACTTGTGTTTCAAATGTCCAAATGGGTCATGTGAGCCCATTTTAGACATTTATGTTTCAATATCTTTTCAATGGTATAAAGAACTCTTTAAACCATTAGGTTTTGGCCATTTCAATCGCTCTTTGAACATTCGGGAGTCCACCGGGACCCCAACTCCCAAAGTGAAAGCTCCTTTGGGAGTGTGAGGGTTCATTCCCTTACACTTTCCTTCACTCTTGGGCTTCCTTCTTGGCCCGCAACCTTGCAAGCCTTTGCCTTGGTCACGAGCCCAAGGCTAGGGTTGCGACACTTTTATGTTCATGTTATCTATTTATGTTTGACATTATCATACATTAGAAGTTGCCCATTTTGTGTTGTAGGTTGGTCAAAAGGTGGAAAATGCCAATTGGTTAATTTATGTTGACATCTTTGACATCAAATTGTGTTCATTTTTCACATTTGTTCTCATTTGATTTAATAACCTTTGCGTTCATCTTTTCAAACTTTTCAAAAATGCTTAAAATAAAATCTTTCAACCATCAAATCACAAACAAAATATCTCCTTAGCAACAATAATGGCTATCACAAACCGGTTTTATAATATAAAAGTTTCAATGAAGAGATAATTAGAATTTTCAAATCAATCAATTTGAATAATTCATTGAAAATTTAGTTGTGACACCCCTTTTTGAAAACAATTGGGTTTCCAAATAACTTTTGATAATTCAAGGTAACTTCAACTTCTTTTTGTTGAAACTTCCAAAACCTTGAACCAAATTTAATGTTTCAAGCACATATGGATACCCTAAAACTTACCACAATAAATGTCAAATAAGTAAAAGTTGACATGATAGAAGGTAATAAAAAGGATACCCCTCCTTTGAATATATCAATTAATTATGTTGATTAAGGTTTTTTTAATGAATTAAGGGTTAGACCTCCACTTTATGCAATATCACCCATTGAGAATAAACAAGATGGTTACAGGTGGTTTGTAACTTTTTAGAAGTTTGTAAACTCCTCATGGGAGGGTTGCAAAGATAGTAGTTACTTTGAACACCATTTTTACAAAATCAAAAAAAAAAATTTTAAAAGATGATGGTAATAGAGATTTTTTTTCTTGTTCCCTTCTTAAACCCATTCATGACATAGAAAGAGAAATCAAGAAATAAGTTTCCAAAATCCATGCCTTTCCTCTAATTTTTAAATTTTGAACTTTGTGATATGAAAGTTTTGATGAAAACTTTCAACAAATTAGCAAATTTATTCAAATTTACACTACAAAAAATAAATTTCCCCATTAATTTTTTTATAAAAAAAATTGTCCAAAACATTAGTATCCTCCCTCCCCCATACTCCTAAGAAAAGGGGAAAAACCAAAATTAATTGTTACCCAAAACCAATGTTGCTTGAATAAATATTAAACTTCTATATATTTGTGGGTAAATAATTGAAAATATATATACCCTACCTAATTAGTATTTTTTTAAAATACATGTTTCATTACTTGACATGATTGGTGAATAACATGTACATATTCAACAATTATTCAACCCAATTGGTATATAATTTAAATGTAACTTGAGGTAAAGTGGGATTTTGAGGGGAGTAAAATGGTGGGTATATCCATTTTAGCTAAAATAAGTTCAACTATTTAATTTTTCACATGGAATTTCATTTTTATTTGGTGTCTTTTAGACATGCAAACCAATGAAGACCATTTCTCCAACTAGCCTAATCTAAACATGAATTGTCATGTTGTAATATGTTGGAGTACTAGTGATGTAGGCTAGGTTAATGGCCTTATTGTTCTTCTATTGTGTGTGTTGGAACAAGTGAGAGGGGATGAAGTATGCGTACTAAATCCCAACTAAAAGTCTATTGCTAATCACACTAGCAAGTGTAGGATATAAAATGTGGATCACCACTATTTTTGGAGATACTCCATTTCTGAAAATTTGAAGGTTAGTTTGTTGTCTTCTTCATATTTCTCAAAACTTCCTTTAATAACCATTGTGCTAAAGTCTACATCTTCACCTCCTACTCATTGTTATTCTTTGTGTGTTTTTTTCCACAACAATGTGATGAACAACTTTCCCCTTTTAGTCCCAACTCTTGTTTTTGTCAAATAAATTGATTGGCTAAAGTTCAACTACATTTGTTTTTGCACAAGTCTTGCATCATCCTCAAATTGTTCACTCCTTTCAAACTATATTGTGGTAAATTGTCTTTGTTTTGATTGCATTAGCTCTTGTGCAACAAATCAATTATGTTTGATTCTACTTCGCCAATTTGATTGCTTTCTATTCATATGAAAGAATTCTTACAACTATTTGGGTACAAATACATATATTTGTAAATACATTTGTACACAACCATATCATCTTTTTCTAGTATTAGTAAATTTGTGTTATTTGTGGACCTATGAAATGGCATTCCATCATTTGTTGATCCATGATTTTGCATGTTAATGAATTGTGGGATTTTTTCCAGATGTGGTGTGAGGTGGCAATGGTAATGTCATGTTGTTTTGTTGTAATTGCAAGTTTTATATTGTGAATCTCAAAAACTTAAAGGCTATAATTAAGAATGCTAGGGGTTGATTTCTTGACAAGTGTGCTTTATAAATGAAAAGTTAAATCGAAATGAAGTGCATAGGTTTTTAAATGACCATAATTCATATCGAAAAATAGTAGTGGTGATTGGTGCAAATACATTATCACATAGCAAGAACAACTTTGGTAAAAAATGTTTATGGGCTACCTTCATTGAAGATTGTTAGTTACCATCAAATGTGCAAACCATTTGACAAGTATATTACAATTGAACTATAGTTGAGTTTTCCTTTATGTGTGTTGCACATTCAAATCCGAGCCACTTCCTTTCTCTTTTGGTCCATGCAAGAAAAAACTTGATATGTTTTTAGGGAAAAAAAATACAACAAAATATAATTTTATAACAAGTCATGTTTTCAATGATGGAAATGGTCCTCTTAAGCTCGAGTTAATGGTGTGACACAAAATTAGATTGCAATTGTAGTGCTTGTGATGATTCATGAAAGTTTTATAATTGTTAATGTCTAGAATTGAAAGTTATAATATACTTGGGCAACTTTGACACATGCATGTCATTTAAACTAATTAATTGAATTGAAATTTCCATAGCAAAAAAAAACCTCAAATATCACAAAAGACTATTTCTTTTCTTTTTAAAATATTGAATTTCGCCATTTCTACAAATAATATGATGGATGGATGCATTTTATAGTGGCTCACTTTTTCTATCCCATTGTGGTTTTCTATAGGGTGTACTAATTTGACATGCCATTAACATTCCACAACAAACCATATACATGTCAATTTTATGTTGAAGACCATCAACATCAATAAAAGAAAAATTATGCAATTTTTCCATGATAAATTTTCCCTTACTATGTTATACAATGAATACATATGGACCATTCCCATGTTTTACATTTCCATAGACATCCAATTTTCAATTTCCAACTTTTTATTCAAAATATTTTTATAGGGATTCATGAATATTTGTATCTACATGATAGAAAAACAAACATACATTTGAAGACTTTGCTACAAAAACTTTAACCAAAATATAGTTATGAACTTTTGAATGGCTATGTCTTGACCTTATTTTCAAAAGTCTTGATATTAGTAGGTCATTTTTTTCCCCTCTAATTTGTATGTCAAAAATATGAATAGTTGGGCTTTTGTTCATATGAATTTAATCAACTCATTAATCACCTCCTAATTCCCATTTCAACCAATTTAACATTAAATTTGATTTTTAAATAATGTTTTATTCATAAAAAATGAACCTCTATAGCTTGCGTTTTCCCTAATTAATGTTGAAACTACTAATGTAATATGGTATTCCAAGTTCATGTAGTGTTTTATCTTTCTTGTTTTCTATTTTTATGGCCTATTTTCAAGACTAAGGCATATATTGACCAAATACCTAATGTCATGACTTTTATTTATGGAAGAATAACAACACATTCCTAGGGTTCTCCAAGGAAATCCCCTATATAAAAAAGTGATTAGTTTTGTGACTAAACTTTGAAATTATTGTCCATATATGTTGAATCTTGAATATTTACATTAATTGAAAAATGTCATTATGTTAGAATATTTGATTCATGAATTAGCCCAAGAAGTGCACCCAAGAAAGTGGGTGGGTTTTTTAATGCCATGGATCCTAATATTCCCGTAAGTTTAATTTGAGATTTTTTTTCATTGGCTAGTTTTTTTCTTACACATCTTCGATTGATAATGATGTAAATGTGCGAAGCCACTACATTTATTTTCAAAAAAAAAAATCAAATTTTAATCTTCAAATGAAAAATATTTTTAAAAACATATGTGGTAAATACTCAAAACATGTATCAAAATGATGCTTACACTACAAGCTTTTAAATCTACTAACAACTCTTTTATTAGTAGTTCTAACAAATCTTCTACCTACAAGTATTGATTAAATTGTGTTATGCAAATCCTTAGTTCCTTTTTTAATTTACATTCATAACCTGTACATGTTTTGCCACACACACACAAATTAGTGTTCCCAAAAAATCTAAACTTGCAAAGAAAAGCAATATACAATAAAAACAAGGAGGAGAGGAAATGCTACCCCATTTTCCTCCAAAACCCCATTTGAAAATAGAATAACAAATATTCACAAAAAAATTATTCATGTCCAAATTGAACCAGTTTAAAATTTGCTTACATGGCTAGAGTACTTGTCCAATCTCATTCTACCTACCTATCCAATTCTTACTCTACTTACATGTCCCTTAACAACATGGATAGTAAAATACATTTATTTTTGGTTGGGACACATGCATGTTTTATATAGTTGGTAAAAGGTTTAAAAAACATACATGGAGGCTTGAAATTTATAAGTTTCAATTTTTTCAAAATTAACATAACATTTGCATTTAGAAGGTTGGCTTTCGAATTAATTTAATTCCTTCCTTATTTGTATTATCAAAATGGAAAAGTTTTCCATCATGTGTGACACCAAAGAAGAAGTGGATCATTTTTTATCATTTTGGTAATATTGTAACAATTTATTTGAAACAATAGATGGTCCATGTTATGTTTTTGTTTCAAATGTCTTTCCTCCAACTTAGGTCCTAAGCTAAAAGGCCATGAAAACCACAAATGCCCATTGAATTCATAGATTGATGATGTTTTGTTTTGTATGTATGTCCTTATGTTGACAATCCTTTTATGTTTGATTTGCACTATGGTGTAATTACAACATTTGCAACATTTTGCACAAATCAAGTTTAATGAATACGTTGACAAAATGATCATGACCTTTTTGCATTTGATTTGGTTCCTTTCTTTTCTTTTATCATATTTCATTTTCAAAACATGTGAAAATATCATATTCATAAGGCCAATATTAGGTCCCTTGAATCTCCTACTAATATATATATATATATATATATAATTAAAATCAATAATTAACACATGTACATGATGAAAAATAAGTGGGTTAGTGCATGCATGTGTTCCTAATGTGGATGTTTTGCACTTTTTGAAGTTCATATAAGTCCAAGTTTTAAGGTTTTGTAATTGTTGTACATTGAACATTATTGTAGAAAATTGACTAAAGACATGACATCACACCCACTTAATGAGTTATAAAGTTTTATCACAAGTAATTTGCAAGAACATGGTGATGATGTTGAAAACCCTAATGCTATTCTTGTACATCTTCAATAAATGTTGGTCATGATGTTCAAAAGAACATTTCTATGAATGAAGGTGTGGCAAGTGGTGGCATTGGGAACAATATTGATGATCTTTAAGTCAAGGTGCAAGTGCAACAATGATATTATAGCAGCAAGCACCTTCTTGGGTCCCCTGGGTTAAAAAATTCCATGGTCAACAATTTTTCTCACTCAACAACAATGAACTCATCAATATCAACAATGTCCAAGTATTATGCTATTGTGTATGCCATACTTTTATGACAGTGATGGGGATGTCACATTGAAAACAAAGTTGAAAAAAGGTCTCATCAATTACAAGTCTAAACATGGTAGTTGTGTTTTAGCAAAACATATGGAACATAAACATTCAAAAGTTTTTATGAAATATTGTTGGGAACTTGAGGTCAAGCTTTCTATGTCTAATGATTAGCAACAAGAAAAGCTTTAAACAAATAACTAACATTTGGTGGATTTTTTAATACGTTGGGAGTAGCCAACCAAAGAAGAAGAATGATAAGGCATGAAAGAAGGTCATTGAAAGCTTGATCCTCACCATTGTTAAAGAATACCTTCCATTATCCATTGTTGAGGGAAATTAGTATCCAACTTCTATTTTCTTGCATGATCCATACATGTTAAACTCCCATTAGAAAGGCATCTTTGTGACAAATTATTGTTAGCCATGGTTAACAAATGTTTCAACTTGTATGTTTTAACTTGTAAACATATTTTTAAAAGACCTATTACACCCAAGTTGGTTCCTACGATTATGATTGCACCTTGGTGAATTGCCAAAGGTTGCCTTTGTCCATACCATTTTATGGAACTTGTTTTGGCCATGCTTTGAGCAAGGCTTGCTAATATGCCACAGTTGATGATAAGGTGTGTAAGGATTTGTTAGGTTTTTTCAAAAAAATAACACAATGTTAATCCAAAAGTGTATCATATGGTTCAAAAAACTAGGAAATGCAATAATGAATTAGTGTGCATGTGTGGATTCAAGGATTCAACCTTGTATGTTCAACATTCATATGAAGATTAAGTTTGGCTCAAAGGTGATAATACTTAAAGAGGCTTTCAATTTCATCAAATAATCCACTTATGTTTTAAACAACAATCACAAACTATATTACAAAATTACAAATCGAATGTCTACACTTGAGTTGTTGCTGAAATTTTATTATTAATTTTCTCCCTTTTACTTTTTATTTTTGTTGAGAACCAAAGACAAGGATATTGGTTATTGTTTGATGCTCTTGTTGCTACCATTCAAATTTGTGTGAAGTTCAATGAAGAAAAAAACAACCTTTAAAGTGGAATTGAGTATGGTAGGTGAATAAGACTTTGACAATTTGATCAAACAATTCTTTTGCAAACATGTGTGGAAAAGTCATAAGTCTCCTATGTTTTTTTTTGGATTTTTTTCATACATTTATTTGTGCAAAAGCACACAATATGTTTGCATTGATGTTAGATACTAATTGTCATAACGACCTTTCCATTTTGAGTAGTTATTGGGGTTTGGAAAATGTGAAGTGTGAGGCATGTCACTATGATGTCTTAATTATCATCCCCATTTTGTGCATCATATAATGAAAAAATCACAACTTGTGACACTAAAAGGACCAAGTCATGTATGGACCACAAACCAACTATTGTGTTTAGTGGAATATTAATGAAGAAGATTTTACCATTGAAAATGTGACCCTAAACCTCCATTTTGCATTTGTTTTGGATTTGAATGAAAATGTGCAACATGTTTAGTAGTGGTAGAATCAAATTGTATTCCAATTAAGCTTTGAGTTGAAGTTATTCATGAAACAAATTTAGGGTTGAAATTACTTCCATGTATTAACATTGAAGAAAACATTAAAATGTGGCCATTTTTTAACATTAAAAGTGACAAGTTTTATAAAACTTAATTTTAATTGAAAACAAATGACATGCAATCTTTACATGGGGTAAACCCTTCATATGAATGCTTCACTAAAATTTACCTTTGATTATCACCTTGGGTAGATACCTTATTTTGGTAATTCCCTCTTCCTAAGGCTTTACACTACACAAGATCTCCTCCCTAATCCTTTCATTATATTGAGAACTTTGAATTTTTTTCATTTTCACCCAAATATATCCATATGATAAGCTTTCACAAAATGATAAGTATATATTAATGTTGCATGTGCAAGTACAAATGGGTGTAAGCAAGATAAAGTGAATATATTTTTTACCTTGTCAAAATTGCAACAAGTAGGTTTTAAATAACAATTAAAACCATCATAAAATTGTGAAACATTTATTGTTTTTGCTTGAATGATAAAAGATAATATGTTTTTACACTAATGTGCATTAATTTTCAAATTTCAAGTTATAAAAGTAGGTTATTAAAAATACAAGTAGCTTTTGAGGTCTACTTTTGAGTGTGGGTTTTTTGTTTCAAGTAGGTGTCAAATAGGGTTTAATAAAGAGAAAAGAAAGAAAAAAAAGGATGGTTTACTAAAATAGATTATGATTTTCATTTCATAACTTAGTATCTATATATGTGATTGAATTTTTTAATGAAAAAGTAGGTTTCAATACATATAAACTAATCAGTTCCAAATCTACTTTTCTAGTTTAATTTTTATTTTATTTTTATGTTTTGGGAACTATATTTTTATAAACTTAATACAACAAATGAATGTTACTTGACATATATTTTCACCTAATTTGGTGTTATTTTTTTGTAGTTATATGTGTGACACATGGTTTAAGTGGAAAACCTACTTTTCATATATATTTTATATTGCCTTGACCCAAACTAGGTGTGTAAAATCATGTAAAATTTATTTACACTTACACATTGTGTAAAAGGTTAATGTTACACTTACACTTACATGTGTGTAAGTGTAAATGAAGTTCAAAACATTTACACAGATGCGTACTAAAAAAATTGGTCATGTAAATGTAAAAAAGGGAAACCTTAGGATTTAACTTTTAGCAATTTTTTTGATGTTGTGTGTAATGCGCCACCCACCATAGCCCTTGTTCATTGCAAGGTTAGGAGCTTGTTTTGCTTACTAGTTTCACATTTTCTATTTACATTCTTATTTTACACATAGATAACGTAAAGCAACATAAATATTAATGGAAATTAAAGTATAAATATAAAATAATTCAAAAACATATAAATATGAAAAACAGAGAAAAAATGGCAATGTAAAACAATGCAAAAAATATATAAGTGTCAAAAAATATATATAAAACAATGTAAGCGTAAATGTTTTCCACTTACATTGTTTTACACTACCTACATTATTTACATTGTTTTACACTTACACATCACTTCCTATACACTTACACAATATAAACCTAAAAGCATTTACATGCACAAAAGTGGTATATATACCCACACACCCTTATTGTCCTTTGCTTGTAGTCGGATTGAGATATTTGCAAAGCTTGCTTACTTACATACCCTTACCCAGATTGAATTTTCAAAAACCCTAAATACCCTTATTCAATTGGTATATTTTCCGATTTTTTTTTCATTTACTCTTTACTTGGGTGATGTAAGGAAATCGGTACACCCATCCAACAAAACTAGCATATACCCATACCCTTATGATCCGTTACCCTGACCTGGGTTGAGAATTTTGCAAAGGATATATATTCTTACCCAGCTGGTATTGAATTTTTAATTAAAAAAAGCCTAGATACCCTAACCTGGCTGGCATATTTTCTGATTATTTTTTTCATTAACACTTCCTTGCTTGATATATAAAGACAAGGAATAGAGTATAAGATTTAGGGTGTTCTTAGGAAGGGTTACTAGTTCATGCCAAAAAAATTGGCAGCCCCTTTCACCTATATAGGTGGGCCAAAGGGGGAGGAACTCTATACTTCAAAATAAAACCATTTATTTTGAGGAGCCTCCATAGTTTTTTCTTTTTTTCTTTTTTGAGTGATGAGCCAATCAAATCGGCTTGTTGCAACCCCCAAAAAAACCAAAAATTAAAATTGAATTTGCGAGGCACCTGATCTGTAGAGTATAAAAACAGATAGAGTATAATAGGAAGGGTGTTCTTAGGAAGGGCTATTAGTCCATGCCAAAAATAGTGGCCGCTCCTTTCACCTATATAGGTGAGCCAAAAAGGGGAGGAACTCTATAATTCAAAATAAAACCTTCCATTTTGATGAGCCTCCATAGTTTCTTTTTTTTTTAGTGATGGGCCAATCAAATTGACTCATTGCAAAAAATAAAAAATAACAAATAGAATAAAATAGAACTTGGGAGGCACCTTGGGAAGCATACTAATAGGTATCTGATATACACGCCCCAAATCCCCTCT
>Ga0116227_10011486_pt1 | contig 14862 bp, 15 predicted proteins | sample S1TSphgellanicum_FD_89693 | JGI IMG/M metagenome (GOLD analysis project Ga0116227, IMG submission 89693) | Host-associated microbial communities from peat moss isolated from Minnesota, USA - S1T2_Fb - Sphagnum magellanicum MG | ecosystem: Host-associated > Plants > Peat moss > Unclassified... | reverse complement strand
GGAAGCTTGGACTGTATAAAATGAATAAGATTGCGGCAAATCCTGGCGACCCGATTAAAAAATGGATCAATCAAATTTCGGCCGACAAAAGTTTTGTCGATATTGGCGGAATTGGTGAGTATTCGACTAATGAGCGGGTTTCGGAAGCAGTCGGGGCTGGTGCGGCTACCGTAGCTATGGCTGATATTGAGCCGTTTTCCTCAAAATACTGGACTGCCTTTCGCGAGAAAATGCAGCGCCTTGGGGTTTCGGGCTTTAGCGAATACGAAAAGATTGACATACGCGATAAGGCGCAACTGGCTAGCTTGCCGGGATTTGACGTCGTTCACTGCACGGGTATCGTCTATCATCTTCCTGACCCGGTGATGGGTGTCTACAATGTGTGCCAACTCGCCGGTCAGTGGCTGATCATCAACACTGTCGTTGTCCCCGAGCAGATTAAAAACAAGAATGGCACGATTACCACCGAGGGTAGCCGGGCGTTGTTTCTTCCCGCCTTGTCCGAATCTGAGCGTGCGGTGTTGAAGCTTTATTATGAGACCAAATTCGGCTGGAGCATCGACAATAATGCCCCCCGTCTGAATGATCCGAACCCGATGATGCCATATATTACTGAAACTGGGCCAAGTCCTTGGCCTTATTGGTGGTTGTTCAGCCATGCGAGCTTCCGTCGACTGATCGAAATGATGGGGTTTAAGATACATGACCAATGGGTCTGGGAGGACCACACTTTAGCGCTTTTGTGCGAGAGAGTCTCGTCCGTCTCAAAGTGACGTTAGAAGCATGATTCGGCCAGCAGATACTTTGACGGTGCGCCCCGCGCGTAGTCGCATCGACTCCTTAACATCGTTCAGGTTCGTGGCCAGTGCGTTAATCGTTGTACATCACACAAAATGGTTTTTTCCGTTTCTTGAACCGATGGCACGCGTGGTTCCTCTCGATATTGGTGTGTCTTTCTTTTATACCCTCTCGGGATTCATTTTGTTTTATAGCTACCCGTCTTTGAACGACACCCGTTCAAGAGTTCGCTTTTTGGTCCTGCGTATCGCACGGATATGGCCGCTTCACCTATTCATGCTCGTGATGACGGTGATATGCTTGGGGCATCAATTGAGTTATCCCGTAGGTCCAAGCTTCCTCGATGCCCTGGCAATCGTTTTTCTGCTCCAGGCGTGGGTCCCGTTTCAAAGTGCAATATTCGGCATCAACGGTGTTTCATGGAGCCTGTCGGTTGAGTTGTTTTTTTATGCAATGTTTCCGTTCCTGATACAAAACTTTTCGAGGACGTGGTGGTGGAAATTGTTGCTTATCGTGGGCACTGTGGCGGGTACACTTTATCTTGTAACGATAACCCATCTTCCGGATATGGTTTGGGGACAAAACAGAGTAACATCTTCCGCCTTTGCCTTTATCTTTCCTCCGTCCCGTTTATTAGAGTTCTTTCTGGGTATTTGCACTTGCGCACTTTTCAAACGGGTGGAGTCGGTCGCGCATCTAAGAAGTTGGAAATGGACGATTATCGAGGTGGCGGCGCTCGCGGTAACATTCTTCGCCATGCGACATGTTTATCCCTTGGGGTTTTTAATGCAGCAATTCGGCCTCGGTTCGGCGACGGAAAAATGGATTGACGAGTGCGGATGCGGACCGGCATTTTGCCTCTTGATTTTTACATTTGCGTTATCAAACGGATATCTGAACAAGTTGATATCAAACTTTATTCTTGTTTTCCTTGGGGAAATTAGCTTTTCCACGTACATGATTCATGTGCCGCTATTTACTTTGATGCGGTCTAGACTCTTTCACAGCCCAACCGGATCGCATTTGGAGGCTTTGATCTATTTCTGTACCCTCATTGCATGTTCTGCGGCAAGTTTGCGCTTCGTGGAGAAACGGGGGCGTAAATTCATCGTTTCTTCCTATGAGGCCCGCGCGATGAATTGGACGAGGAAAGCAGCGTAACAGGTTTGCGGCGCCAACGCGGTTATAGCTTAGTAAAGAGGATAGAGTTCGCATTGATAATATGAAGGGAAACGATGGACGTGCGGATACCGCTTTTTCTTGATTCTTTGTTCAGCGGTGTACGCAAAGGCTTAATATTTGATATTGGCATGAATAACGGGAACGATACAGATTTCTATCTGGCAAAAGGTTTCCATGTTGTCGCTGTCGAGGCAAATCCATTCCTAGTCCGCGCCGCACAAGCAAAATTCTCAAAATCTCTGGCCATCGGCCAGCTTACCATTCTGAATGAAGGTATCTGGAATATCGAGGGTGAACGCCCGTTCTACGAAAATCTCGACAACGATCATTGGAGTTCGTTTGACCGGGAGTACGGCACGCGGCAGGAATCGCGTTACCGGGTGCATCATATCGCGTGCCACGGGATCAACGCTCTTTTTAAACGCTTCGGAACGCCTCATGTTATGAAGATAGACGTGGAAGGCGCGGACAAGCATATTCTTGCAGAGATGACGGACCTGAAATTCCGCCCGAATTTTATCTCCGTTGAGGAGTACGGATCCGAGACTCTCAAGGCGCTGCGTCAACTGGGATACGACCGTTTTGCAATTGTTCCGCAAAATGACAAATCCTGGTGCGTGCCGCCGAACCCGCCCAGAGAAGGGCAATACGCAGCGCATCATTTCGACGGCCAGGACTCGGGATTATTTGGCCGCGAATTACCATTCAAATGGCTACCTTACCAACAGGCATATGCTCAATTCTGCGCTACAATTCGTAACGAGGCGGGAGATTATGTCGGCCTGAGGAATGAATGGTATGATGTCCATGCGACATTCGAACGATTTGCCACTTAGCCGTTTCAGGAGGCTCGCAACACATCCTAAGGTAGAATAAATGTGTTGTTCAACAAAAGCAGTGAAACGAGGGTAGTTCCGGTTCTGCTGAATCGTAAATAACCCATTGAAATCGCTGGTGCGCCGGGCAGGAATCGAACCCGCAACCAAACCGTTATGAGCGGTCCGCTCTAACCGTTGAGCTACCGGCGCCAGAGGCGTGGGGCGCACCATACCGTCCGGGCTCTCGTTGGCAAGATGCGCCCAGCCGGGCTATAGGGCGCACGCAATCAACAGGAGTTTTTGAGATGGATGTGAGCAAGCTTTCGGCCGGTAAGGACGTGCCGCATGACATCAATGTCGTCGTGGAAATCCCGCAAGGCTCGGGCGTGAAATACGAGATCGACAAGGAAAGCGGCGCGTTGATCGTCGACCGCGTCGTGTTCACCCCCATGGTCTACCCCGCCGCCTATGGCTTCATCCCCGGCACCCTGGCCGATGACGGCGACCCGGCCGATGCGCTCGTGCTCATCTCGGCCCCGCTGGTCCCCGGCGCCGTCATCCGCGCCCGGCCGATCGGCCTGCTGCAAATGGAAGACGAAGCCGGAACCGATGAGAAAATCATCTGCGTGCCCCACGACAAGGTGCATCCGGAATATACCGACATCACCGAAGTCGCCCAGCTCCCCGCCATCAAACGCGACGCCATCAAACACTTCTTCGAACACTATAAAGACCTCGAAAAAGGCAAATGGGTCAAAATCACCGGCTGGGCCGACCGCGCCGCCGCCGAAGCCGCCATCACCGCCAGCATTGCGCGGGTGAAGTAAGGAAGGCAGGCCAGGGGGCGCGGTCCTTCGCGGGGTTCCGTCGGCCCGGAGGGGCCGCCGTTAGCTAATCCGCGCGCCTTTGGCACGACGGGCAGTGCGCCTTGGCCTGACTTACTTACTTTCGCACGGCGAAGGCGGGATGGTGAGGCTTTCCAGTTTGCCGGTCATGACGAAGTCGCCGAAATCCATCACAAGGTTGGTGGCGACGCCGTTTTCGAAATAGTGCATTTGGGTACGGAAATCCGGGTTTTCGTCGTCGTTTTTGCGTTCGTAGAAGGCGATATCGACGTCTGAGCTGGGGATGGCGCTGAGCGCGGCGAAGGCGTTTTTTTCGGCGTCGTGATGGCCGAGGACGGCGACGAAGGTGGCTTGGGTGCCGTCGGCGGTGGTGCCGTCGAAGAGCGGCGGGGCGATGAATTTTTTACCTTCCCGGCCGGCTTCGAGCAGGGCTTCGGTATGGGCCATGGGGAAGAGCGTTCCGGGCGGCATTGAGAGGGTGGTATCGGCGGGGGTGGTGTAGGCGATGATGCCGGCGCCGTTGCTGCCGGTATGGGTGGCGGTGCCGGCATCGTCGATTTGTTCTTTGCCGTCGTTATCGCTCTCGCGCAGTGTGAAGGTGAGGGTTTTGCCGTCCTTGGTTTCCCAGGTGATGTAGTCGGAGACGGATTTGGTCAGCGAGCCGTCCACATTGCGGATGAACAGGGTCATATGCTGGGTAGTGGCCCATCCGGTGCAGCCGTCTACGACGTTGAAGCTCATCTGGCCGGCGGCGCCGGTGAGGTCGTGGGTGCGGACTTTCGAGAGGGTGAGGTCGTAGAGCGCGTGCTGGCCGGTGAGGCCGCCAGCCCAGGCGAGGCCAGGCGCGGCAAGGCTTGCGGCGGCGAGGCTTGGGGAGATCAGGCAAAGCAGCACGGTGGCGTGTTTCATTGGGGTATAATGACGGGAGTTTTGGGGCCGTCAAACGGTTCTTGTGCGGCTGCGAGCGGGCGGTGCGTCATCGCCCCTTGCGGCCTTTTCCCTTGCGCAAAGCCGGGTCGTACCCGCCGCCGCCGGGGCCCATGGGGGTGGGGCCGCGGTCTTTGGGACGGCGCGTTGCGGGCGGCGGCGGGGCGAGGCCGAGGGCGAGGGCTTCCAGGCGTTTAATTTCGTCGCGCAGGCGTGCTGCTTCCTCGAATTCGAGGTCGGCGGCGGCGTTGCGCATCCGGGTTTCCAGCGTGGCGATGGTGGCGTGGAGGTCCTTGCCGACGAATTCGTCGAGCGAGGAGTCTTTGATCGGCGAGACGGTGACATAGTCCTGCTCGAAGACCGAGTGGATGACCTCGCCGATGTTCTTGCGGATGCTTTGCGGCGTGATGCCATGGGCTTCGTTCCAGGCGGTTTGCTTGGTGCGGCGCCGCGCGGTCTCGTCCAGGGCCTGGGTCAGGCTGCGGGTCATCGTATCAGCGTAGAGGATGACGCGGCCATCCACGTTGCGGGCGGCGCGGCCGATGGTCTGCACGAGCGAGGTGACGGAGCGCAGAAAGCCTTCCTTATCGGCATCCAGAATGGCGACAAGCATGCATTCTGGGATGTCCAGCCCTTCGCGCAGCAGGTTGATGCCGACCAGGACGTCATAGGCGCCCAGGCGCAGGTCCCGGATGATTTCGATGCGCTCCAGCGTATCGACATCGGAGTGCAGATAGCGAACTTTGAGGCCTTGCTCGGTAAGGTATTCGGTGAGGTCCTCGGCCATGCGCTTGGTGAGCGTGGTGACGAGGACGCGCCCGCCTTTGGCGGTGACGATGCGGCATTCTGCCAGTAAATCATCCACCTGATGCTCGACGGGGCGGATTTCGGTGATCGGGTCGACCAGGCCGGTGGGGCGGATGATCTGTTCGGCGAAGCTGCCGCCCGTGCGCTCCAGCTCCCATGGGCCGGGCGTGGCCGAGACGAAGACGGATTGCGGCCGGAATTTCTCCCATTCCTCGAATTTCAACGGCCGGTTGTCGATGCAGCTCGGCAGGCGGAAGCCGAATTCGGCGAGGATGGATTTGCGCGAATAGTCGCCTTTGAACATGCCGCCGATCTGCGGGACGGTGACATGGGATTCGTCGACCACGAGCAAGGCGTTGTCCGGCAGGTATTCGAAGAGCGTGGGCGGCGGCTCGCCGGGGTTGCGCCCGGAGAGGTAGCGGGAATAATTCTCGATGCCTTTGCAGGCACCGGTGGTTTCCATCATTTCGATGTCGAAGGTCGTGCGCTGTTGCAGGCGCTCGGCTTCGAGGAGTTTGCCCTCGGATACCAGCTCGTCGAGCCGTGTTTTCAGCTCCGCTTTAATACGGATGATAGCCTGGTTGAGCGTGGGGCGGGGGGTCACGTAATGGCTGTTCGCGTAGATGCTGATATTGTCGAGTACGGCGGTCTGTTCGCCGGTAAGGGGATCGAATTCGGAGATTTTCTCGATTTCATCGCCGAAGAGCGTGACGCGCCAGGCGCGGTCTTCGTATTGGCTGGGGAAGATGTCCACGACCTCGCCCCGTAGGCGGAAGGAGCCGCGGGCGAAGGCGATGTCGTTACGGCGGTATTGCAGGTCCACCAGGGCTTTGGCGAGGGAATCCCGGTCGATATTGCCGCCGGTTTCCAGCCGGACAACCATTTTGGAATAGGTCTCGACGGAGCCGATGCCGTAGATGCAGGAGACGGAGGCGACGATGACGACATCCGAGCGCTCCAGCAGCGCCTGGGTGGCGGCGTGGCGCATACGGTCGATCGTCTCGTTAATGGCGGAGTCTTTTTCGATATAGGTGTCCGAACGGGGGACATAGGCTTCGGGCTGGTAGTAATCGTAATAGCTGACGAAATATTCGACCGCGTTATCCGGGAAGAAGGCTTTCATCTCGGCATAGAGCTGCGCGGCGAGGGTTTTATTGGGGGCGAGGACGAGGGTTGGGCGCTGGATGTTCTCGATGACCTTGGCCATGGTGAAGGTTTTGCCCGAGCCGGTAACGCCGAGCAGGACCTGATCGCGTTCGCCGGCCGCGATGCCGGAGAGGAGCTGTTTGATGGCGGCGGGCTGGTCGCCGCTGGGCTCGAACTCCGAGACCACGCGGAGCGGTTTGAGCGGCGGCCGGGGAGATGGCTTCTCGGGGATGAAGGTGACCGGGCCGGTATAGGAGATGGCGGTGGACATGGTTCAGTATATGTTCTTCCCTGGCGCGAAGGGAAGGCTCGCGAATGGGGCGAAAGCGGTATAGACTCAGCTAAAATAACGGGGGCGGGGAATGTTCCACGATAACAGGCGGTTGCGATGAGCGGTGGCAAGCCAGAGCAAAAGCCGGGCAGTGCCGAATTACGGGCAGCCGTGTTCCGGGTGTATGACCATGCGGTGGAGCTGATTATTCTGGGCATTATTCCGCTGATGCTGGTGGCGCTCGGCTTTGCGTTCATCGAGGCGCTGATCAGCACGATCGGGATGTTTCCACTGATCCACGGGGCCACGCCCGATGCGAATGCGCTGCGGGTGCTGGTCGAGCGGGTGCTCGATGTCGTGATCCTGATCGAGCTGTTCAATACGTTCATGGAATATGCGCGCACGCGGCGCATCCGGCTCTCCAACCTGCTGGATGTGACGATTGTGTTCGCGCTGCGGGAGATATTGATCCAGCTCTACGCACAGGTTTTTTCATCCGCGGATTTGTTGACGCTGTGCGTGCTGGTGATTGTGCTGGTGATCGCACGCAGCATTGCGGCGGGGTTTTCACGCGAGCAGAGCCGAGAGCAGACACGCGAACATTGAAGGGCATCTGAATGAGAGTGGGTCTGGCGGTGTTGGCAGCACTTGTAGTGCTGTTGGTGGTTGCGTGCGTGGCACTTTATACCCCGGATCGGAAGGCAAGCTGGCTGGCGGCGCGATATGTCGCCGCGGATGACCAGTTTATCACCATGCTGGGGGTGCGGCTCCGGGTGCGGATATCGGGGCCGGCGGATGCGCCGGTGGTGATTCTGCTGCATGGATTTGGCGGAAGCCTGGAGACCTGGGAGCCCTGGGCGGTGGTGTTGAGCAAACAGTATCGCGTGGTGCGCTTCGACCTGCCTGGGTTTGGGTTGACCGGGCCGGACCCAAGCGGGGATTATACCGATGCGCGGACCGTGCGCGTGCTGGCGGCGTTGATGGATGCGCTTGGCGTGCAGAAGGCAAGCCTGATCGGCAATTCGCTCGGCGGCAAGATCGCCTGGAATTTTGCGGCGGAATATCCGGGGCGGGTTGAAAAGCTGGTGCTGATTTCGCCGGATGGGTTTGCAAGCCCGGGGTTTGAGTATGGGGTAAAGCCGAAGCTGCCGGCGGTGATGCGGCTGCTGCCTTACACGCTGCCGCGCTTCATGCTGCGGATGAACCTCGCGGTCGCCTATGCGGACCCGAAGCGACTCTCCGATGCGACGTTGACGCGCTACCAGGACATGATGCTCGCGCCCGGCGACCGGCAGGCGATGCTGGAGCGGATGGTGCAGGTGATGCTGGTGCCGCCGGGTCCGGAGCTGGCGAAGATTACCGCGCCGACGCTGATTTTATGGGGGGAGCAGGATGGGATGATCCCGTTCAGCAATTCGGCGGATTATGTACGGGATATTCCCGGGGCGCGGCTGGTTGCGCTGCCGGGGCTAGGGCATGTGCCGTTTGAGGAAGACCCGGCAGGGTCGTTGCCCCCGGTTTTGGCGTTTTTGCGGGAGTAGCCAGGGCATTGCGATAACAGCGGGTGGCATGAGGAAGATGGATTGGTTCCGCCGCTTTGCGGCCCCGCAATGACGTTGCGCATGCCCGGTTTTCGCCGGGCATGACCGTGGCAGACTGGTGGGTTATTTCTTGAAGAGAGCTTTCATTTCCGTCATTGCCTCAGAGAAACGATCGTTCAGCTTGCTCATCGCCTCGCTGTTGGATTTCTGGATCAGATCGCCGAGTTCGCGGGTGTTGGAAACGGCGTTTTCATAAGCCTGTTTCAGCAGATCCGTCTGCTTGGCGGCACGCGTGGCGGGGCTTTCGCTCACCGAGAGTTCCTTCAGCGTGGCGGTGAGGCCGGACATGGTGGACTGCATGATCTCCATATGCCGCCGCGCGACGGCCTGAGCACCTTCCAGCGCGACGCGGTTGGCCTCCGAGAGCGCTTCCAGATTGCGCTTATGCGCGCTCAGTACCGCTTCCATATCCGGCATCGGCGGCACTTTCATGTCGCCGAAAAGCTTGGAGAAATCGAAATCCTTGATCGAGGGCAGGGTGGGGAAATCAGGCGTTTTATGGGTTGGTTTCGTTGCCATGGATTATATTCCCTTGTTTTATTGGCCAGAATCCGGCCTGCGTTACGCTACCCCAGATGGGTCTTCCGGGAAAGGCAAATCCGGCTCGGGCGGCGGCGCGAACGGGACGTCCTCCGATGCAGCGGGCGGGGCGAAACGTGACGCAAGGGAATCGGCGCGGTTCAGCGCCGTATCCACGGCCGCCATCGTCGCGGTGAGATCCGCGCTTTCGTCCTCGATCCATGCCTTCACCCCATAGGCCCAGACCAGGGCCAGGCCGCTTTTTGCAAGCTCGCCGCGGACGCCGCCCGCGGAAACGCCAGCAGACTCCAGCAGCCAGCCCATCGAACGTACTGTCTCGTTCGCCAGACACAAAGCCAGCGCCGGTTCAGCAGGCAGCGTCTTCAATAGCGCCACGACGCCGGGGCGATGGATTTGTAAGAAATCGAATCGGCGCAACAATGTGTCGAACAAACGGTCGCGCACCGAGCCTTCGCTCAACGCGCCCGTCAGCGCCGCAATATCCGCCAGCTCGCCAAATTTGCGTAAAATCGCGCCGCGCGTGCCAAACCGCGACCGCCATCACTAGATCCAACCCCGCACGCCGCGCCGCCGCCGCCGCCGAAACATGCCGCCAGCCTGCCTCCGCCCCCATCGCGAATGCCGCCGTCACCAACGCGGCGTCAAAATCCGTGCCCGTCATGCAACGGAATGTAGGGTGCTGCCGGGCTGATGCCAATGGTGAAGTAAGCAACGCCAGGAGGCGCTGCCCCCTGGACCCCCGAGAAGGGCCGCGCCCTTCGATGGGCGTTAGTCAGGGTAACGAAAAGGGGCCGCGCCCCTGGCCTTGCTTACTTCACCTCGGACAATCCATCCCGGTAGCGGTCCGACAATCCGACGTAATGGGGCACGGTTTGGTCCCAGGCGGCGCGTTCGGCGTCGGTCATGGTGCGTTGGAGGCGGGCCGGGGAGCCGACCCAGAGTTCCTGGGGGCCGATGCGTTTGCCGGGGCCAAGGAGGCCGCGGGCGCCGAGCAGCCCGGCTTCCTCGACGATCGCGCCGTCCAGCACGGTGGCGCCCATGCCGATGAAGGCGCGGTTACGGAGTTTGCAGGCATGGATGATGGCGCCGTGGCCGATGGTGACGTCTTCGCCGATATCGGTGAAGTTTTCGCCGTGGTCGACATGGATGATGGTGCCGTCCTGGATGTTCGAGCGCGCGCCGACGATGATCGGGTTGGTGTCGGCGCGGAGCACGCAGTTGAACCAGATATTGGCGTTGGGGCCGAGCCGGACATCGCCGATGAGGACAGCCGTGGGGGCGACCCAGGCGGTGGGGTGGATGGTCGGGGCGGTGCCGTTGAGCGCATAAAGCAGACCGGAGGGGCGGGCGGCGATATGGTTCATGAGATGTCTCCCAGCATGAGCGAGATGTTCTGGACGGCGGCGCCCGAGGCGCCTTTGCCGAGATTATCCAGCCGGGCGACGAGGATGGCATGATCGTAGCTGGTATTAGCGCAGACGAAGATTTCGAGCTTGTCCGTGTCGTTCAGCGTCTCGGGGGTGAGCGTGCCGCTATAGACGCCGGCATGGACGCGGATATTGGCGGCGTTGGCGTAGTATTCGCGGTAGGCTTCCGAGAGTTCGTGGCCGGTCGGCTCGCCTTCCAGCCGGTCCAGGAAGAGTGGGATGCAGACGAGCATACCTTGCGCGAAATGGCCGACAGCGGGGGAGAAGATGGGCCGGCGCGTGAGGCTGGAATAGGCCATGATTTCGGGGACATGCTTATGGGAAAGGCCGAGCGCGTAGATCTCGAAAGGCGGTCCGGCTTCGGCCTCGTGCGCTGCGATCATGGTTTTGCCGCCGCCCGAATAGCCGGAGACGGCGTTGATGGTGATGTCCTGGTTTGCGGGCAGGATGCCGGAGGCGATGAGCGGGCGCAGCAAAGCGATGGCGCCGGTCGCATAGCAGCCGGGATTGGCGACGCGGTTGGCGGCGGCGATTTCGCGCGCCTGGCCCGGCGAGAGTTCCGGCAGGCCGTAGACCCAGCCCGGTGCGGTGCGGTGGGCGGTGCTGGCATCCAGGATTTTGGCGTCGGGCGCGGCGAGGGTGATCGCTTCCCTTGCGGCGTCGTCCGGCAGGCAGAGCACGGTGAGGTCGGCGCGCTCCATGGCGTCCGCCCGTGCCGCCGGGTTCTTGCGATGCGCTTCATCCAGGCTGATCAGCGAGATGCCGGGTAAGGCGCGCAGGCGCTGCGCGATGCCAAGGCCGGTGGTTCCGGCTTCGCCGTCGATGAATATTTTTGCGCTCATGGACCTCTCTTATCATGGCCGTGCCGCCGTGCTAGGCGGGCGCGCAGACCATACGCATATTAAAGCAGGAAACAAATTTTATGTCAGACGCTTCCCAGCCGGTGCAGCCGCCTTTGGTGTTGAACATCCAGTATACCAAGGATTTGTCCTTCGAAGTGCCGAACGCACCCGCGATTTACACGATTTTGCGCACGCCGCCGGCGGTGGCGATTAATCTCGATGTGCAGGTTCGCCGGATTCAGGAGGACCAGACCGTGTTCGAGGTAACGCTGGCGATCCGCGCCGAGGGGACGATGCCGCAGGCGGGAAAGGTCAATGGCGAGGCGGAGGAGAAGGCGAGCGTCGTGTTCATCGCCGACCTCGCTTATGCCGGGATTTTCACGCTGAACGGGATTCCGGACAACCAGCAGGAGCCGATTTTGCTCGTGGAATGCCCGCGTTTGCTGTTCCCCTTCGCGCGCAACATTCTGGCCGATATCACCCGCGATGGCGGGTTCCCGCCGGTGATGGTGGGGCCGATCGACTTCGTCGGGCTTTGGCAGTCCCGCCGGGCGCAGGTGGCGGCGCCGGTTGCGAACGCTTGATGGGATTTAGCGGCGCGGTGATCGCGCCGCTTTTTCCGCAAGGTTTCGGCATGAAATTGGAAGCGGAATAGCCGAAATAAGCTGCATGTCTGAAGCAGATCCGTAATCCATGTTCGGTGACATGCCGGATTTGGCGCTGGAGGCACGGCTCGACTCCGAGGCTGAGGCTGCTTTTGCGGAGGGGCGACTGGTGGCGCATGACAAAGTCATGGAATGGCTCGGCTCCTGGGGGATGGCTGACGAGTTGTCCTGTCCAAAGCCTGAGTAAATTTGTACCACTTGCTTTGGACGGAGCCCGCGCTGACGAATTTGCGCGCGGTCCGTGAATATACCGCGCAGTTCAGCCCGCAAGCGGCGGAAGCCGTAGCGAGCGAAATTGCCGGCACGGCGAACCGTCTGATCCATTTTCCGTATCGCGGACGCATTTGTCGCGGGAACGCGGCTGCGCGAGGCGGTAATGGGATATCTCTATGTGATCCGTTACCGCGTTGCGGGGACGGATGTGCTTATTCTGCGCTTTCGCCATGCTGCGCGTCGGCCTACCGTGCCGGAATTATAGTCAGGCGGGGATGAACCCGTCCGGGTTGCCCGTCGGGCCGTCGCCGCCCAGGCTTTTCAGGAAGGCGAGGATGGCGGGGGTGTTCCAGTTGGCGGCGCCGTCCATGCGGGCGACCAGCTGGCCGGCGGGGTTGATGACGATGGTGAGCGGGATGGCGTCCGTGTTCAGCGCCTGCAAATTGGCCCCGACGCTGTCCAGCAGGATGGGCAGCGAGCGGATGCCGTGGGCCGCGTAGAATGGCTGCACGGCGCCCGCCCCGGACATGTCGATGGAAATCGGCAGCACCAGCGCGCCGAGGGTTTTGAGCTTCGGCGCGAGGGCGGCGAAGCTAGGCAGTTCGGCCACGCAAGGGCCGCACCAGGTGGCCCAGAGATTGACCAGCAGCGTATGGCCGGCAAAATCCGACAGGTTGAGCTTTTGGCCTTTGGCGTTGGTGAAGACGACATGCGGCGCGGCGGTGGGCATGATTTTGACCATAGCGTCGGCGGCATCCGGCAGGTCGCCGGAGTCTGAATCGGTTTGCGCAAGTGCGGAATTGCCCCAGGCCCCGGCGAAGGCTAAGCCAGGGGCGGCGGCGATGATGGATCGCCTGGTGAAGCGAGGGCGGGCGGTTTTGACGGACAATTCCAAATCTCCGGTTGGGCAGAAGCTGCAATGGGGTGGCCGGTTTGGTGCCGGACCCGATGCGGTGATGCAAGCCATTAACGTCTCGATCGGCTTCGATGCCAAGCTCTGGGCGCAGGATATCGCCGGCTCGCGCGCCCATGCCGCCATGTTGGGTGCGCAGGGGATTATTTCCAGCGCGGATGCCGCCGCCATCGATGCCGGGCTGACGACCGTGGCGCGCGAGATCGAGGAACAGAAATTTCAGTTCTCTGACGCGCTTGAGGATATTCACACGAATATCGAGGTGCGGCTGACCGAGCTGGTGGGCGATGCGGCGCGGCGGCTGCATACCGCGCGCAGCCGCAACGACCAGGTGGCGACGGATTTCCGGTTGTTTGTCCGCGGCGCGATCGACGGCGTGCGCGCGCAGGTGAAGGATTTGATGCTGGCGCTGGCAACCCGGGCGGCGGAACATGCGGCCACGGTGATGCCGGGCTTCACGCATTTGCAGACGGCGCAGCCGGTGACCTTCGGGCATCATCTGCTGGCTTATGTCGAGATGCTGAGCCGCGATGACGGGCGGCTGGCGGATGCGCGGGCGAGGTTGAACGAATGCCCGCTGGGTGCGGCGGCGCTGGCCGGGACGTCTTTTCCCATCGACCGGGAGCGGACGGCGGCGGCGCTGGAATTCGACCGGCCGACCGCCAATTCGCTGGATTCCGTCTCGGACCGGGATTTCGCGCTGGAATATCTCTCGGCGCTCTCGGTGCTGGCGATGCATCTTTCGCGCTTTGCGGAGGAGATCATCATCTGGTGTTCCGCGCCGTACCGGCTGATTTCGCTCAGCGATGCCTACACCACCGGCTCCTCGATCATGCCGCAGAAGCGCAACCCGGACGCCGCCGAGCTGACGAGGGCGAAGACCGGGCGGATCAACGGCGCGCTGGTCGGGCTGCTGACGGTGATGAAGGGTCTGCCAATGGCCTATGCGAAGGATATGCAGGAGGACAAGGAGCCGGTCTTCGATGCGACCGAGGCGATCACGCTCTGCCTTGCCGCGACGGCTGGGATGGTGCGGGATTTGACCGCCGATACGCAGCGCATGGAAGCGCTGGCGGGTTCCGGGTATTCGACCGCAACGGATCTGGCGGATTGGCTGGTGCGGGTGCTGGGGCTGCCCTTCCGTGACGCGCATCATATCACCGGGCAGATCGTCTCGCTCGCCGAGCAGAAAAATCTCGATCTTTCGGAGCTGGACTTGGCAGATATGCAAGGTATCGAACCGCGCATCACCGCGCAGATTTTCGAGGTGCTGACGGTGCAGGCCTCGGTCGCCTCCCGCACGAGTATTGGCGGAACCGCGCCTGGGAATGTCGCCAAGGCGGCGGCACTTTGGCTGGAGCGGCTTGCATGAAACATGTACTGATCGTAATATTTGCCTGTCTGGCGCTGGCTGCTTGCGGACGGCGCGGCGCGCCGCTTCCGCCGGGGCCCCCGGCAGATATTATTTACCCTCATCCATATCCCGCGCAGTAAAATGGCACTCACCGTCCAAGCCGCTCCCGATCCTGAGCTGAACGATCTGCTGGCCGCGCGGCCAGCCTTTGAGATGCATGCGCGCGACGGGTTGTGCTTTGAATATGTGCCGCTGAACGCGATCGCCGAGGCCTATGGCACGCCGGTCTGGGTTTACGGGGCGGCCAGCATACGCGCGCGCTACGGGGCGCTGACCGCGGCGCTGGCTGGGGTCGGCTTGAATGTGCATGTGCATTACGCCGTGAAGGCGAATGACCATATCGCGATTCTGGATATGTTCCGGCGCCTGGGCGCGGGTGCGGATGTGGTGAGCCAGGGCGAGTTTTTGCGCGCGCGCCATGCGGGGATTGCGGCGAAGGACGTCGTGTTCTCG